>Ga0182016_10004553_pt1 | contig 15266 bp, 10 predicted proteins | sample 712S2MmetaG_FD_120491 | JGI IMG/M metagenome (GOLD analysis project Ga0182016, IMG submission 120491) | Permafrost microbial communities from Stordalen Mire, Sweden - 712S2M metaG | ecosystem: Environmental > Terrestrial > Soil > Wetlands > Permafrost | place: Sweden: Stordalen | collected...
CCAATTGCAGTTTGTCTCAACCGAGGGGGTCACCCCATTCCACTGTGCCCATTTTTGTGCCCACCCTACTTCAAAATAGGGCATAATCTGGGATGTATGGGTAACGATTGGCGGGAAGGGGGGGATCGGCAAAGTGCACAAAGGATAGGAGCTTATAGCAACCGATATCTGCGGGAGGGTCGGCAAATTCGACGGCTCTTAACCGACAGGTTGTAGGTTCGATTCCTACCGCGTCCACCAATAAATCAACAACTTAGCTTGGTTCGCGCTCTGCTTGCGCTCCATTGCTTAGGGGTGCAAGCTCAGCGACTCTCAAGCTCGCTGTGCTCATCTCATCCGTGATTACATCACCGTACGTCCCTTGCGAAATCCGATTCTTCGGGAGCGACCGGTGATCCCGTCTGAAACACACCCCCCTTCTAGGAACACATCTCCTGTACGTCTTTCCCTATTTACCTTCCATCTCCGAGACCATGTCCAACGCGTTCTGGATAAGAACCTCCCCCGTCATTTCGCCCAAAGAAGCCCCGGAGACATACTCATAGCGCGGAAAGCTCATGAAATCTACCTTGGTCAATATGTATCCGAAGGCGTCGTTCGTCAATCCGAAGAGCAGATTGTGTTCCCCCTTCATCTTCCGTTTCAGGTAAAAGCCTATATTGGGCAGCGCTTCGCCAGGAATCGTCAGGATTTCGGCATTTCCCAACTTGACCAAGTTGATCTGCGTAGTCACGCTCCGGTCCGCACCATGCGGGTAATTCAACGGCGAGTACTCGACCACCTGCCACATCTCCGGGGAATCCACTTGAAACTTCACCCTTCTCGATCGCACCACTAGCGCCGGGTTGCGCTGCCACGCGGCTCCATTCACGATGCGCAGAGATTCGCTCGCAAGCAGTTTTCCGATCCGCTCGCACTCGTTCCACGAGGACAGGTCCTCCCAATAGGCCCGTACCGGGTCCTTAGGCCGGTTCAGGAGGCGGTTGTCGGCAGTCACCATGCCCCCTTGTGCGCTGTTCATGAAGACCGCGACCCCTCCGGTCTGGCTCTCGACGAGATCGCACAGCGGACCAACCAAATCGGGACTCATGATTCCGTGCTCAGCCCCCATGATCTCCGGATGAATCGCGTAGTTCACTAAAGTGCCAATCGTCTTGCCATCTGCCAGGCTGCGCGCCTGCAGCACGCCCACCCGCCGGTCATATAGATCCGGCGCGTAATAGTTGTAGGCAATCCGCCCCTCAGCAATCCCGCTCGCCACGCGCAATTCGGCGGGTTGCATATGGTCCAAAGCATCGTTAATCGCCGCAGCTGCCTGTTTGGCGACGAAGTACATATACTCCAGCGATCCCGAGTGTCCTCCTTTGCCATCAGGCAGGGCATAGGCGTCTGGAGCACTGTGCGTGTGAGTCGACCCGATCAGAATATGATCTGCAGGGATCCTTGGCACCAGCGCACGCGAACGATCCCCCAGCACTCCCGGAAAGCCGATCAGGTCGAGGCCTACGACGGCCAGCGTTTCATTGCCTGACCGGAAAACCATCGCGCGGGCCATCAACTTGCCTTGTTTACCTTTGGCCGGGCTGGTCGGCCCCATTCCCCCTGTGAGTGGTAGCAACGTATCGGGGGTAATGTTCCGTCGAGCTGCGCCCACTTCGAATGCTGGGCGGGTTTGGGCGCTCACTTGAACCGTCAAAGCAGCCATAACAAAAAGAAAAGAACAGATTCGAATTTGTAGACGGCGACTCAGCATCGCTTCTTTCCTCCCGATCGGAACAATCGTGTGGTTAGCAAGTGCGGAAGAAGTCCTTCGCGCAAGCAGCAACGGGCGCAAGCAAAATTGGCCCTGTCTTTCACACAGGCAAGGCAAACACATTGCCGTGCCCTCGAATACAAAAACAGGTGCTTACACACAGAAATACAAGATTAACAACCTCGGCTCGATCGCGTGGGTCATGATTCTGAAACAAGGATGATCGAACAAACCGGGAAACCATGCCCTTCCACGGGATCGACAGGATGGCCCTTTCGCACCGAGAAGCCGAAGGAAGAGGTCGCAACCGTGATGGCTTCTTCCACTTTCTGTTTGGCTGGCCATCAGGTTAGATTGGCGGAAATTCTCTGATCGCTGCTTGCGATGAGAACGATTTCATGGTCTTGCATCGGCAGTCTCCTGTGCTTCCGCACTATCGAGGATTTACCAAGGTACCTACACCCAGAATCCGCATCGGCAGCTTCTAAAGACCGTAGTAATCGCGAAGCGCCGCCCCGCAAGTAGCGTGCATACAGGTGACGGCGGTTCCTCCGAAATCTATTGGGATACAGTCCGGTTGTTTGTGATTGAGCGTCGCGATGAGTCGCTCACGACTCGTCGTCCTAATTCCTGAAGTGATCATTTCGTTCACTCCCTTGCTTTCTGCTCTGCGATTTTCGTGCCTGGATATGCAGGCAGTTGTAATCGTCGGAACTTCAAAGTTTGACAATGGTCAACATGACAAATCGCTAAGCTATTGATCGCAAGGATGTTGTTGAGGGCGACCATCTGCTTTAACCCTTCGTGTGCGAACAACGGATGAGCATAGTTCGGCATGGCATGTATCCGTCGTTTTTCAAGCTCACCTAGTTTCGCCCGACTTCTGATCGTGCCAGAAGACCAACCCGCGATTTTTATATGAGATGCGTATGGTGTCAATCGAGTAAGGAGTGACGGAAAGAGCGACCCGATTTCCGATCACCGGAAGTGGGTCCCCTTCTGGCTTCTCCATCAGGTTGGTCCGCACCGCCCCCGTTGCTCCGGCAGGAAGCGTTATTTGTGCTGTCGTCCACTTTCCGGCCGTTTCATAGAAGCGCAGGATCAAGTCATCGCCGTCTTCGCTTCGCTTCATGGCTGTCAGCACAAGATTGTTCGGCTCGATGCGGAGAAATGAATAGGAAGGCGGCAGTTCGCCGGTGTGCGACTCGACCTGGAATACACTGAGCAGGTAGTTGAAGTCGTAACCGTGGCGCATCGTGAGAGCCTCCCGCCAAGTGCCTGCATGCGGGTAAAGAGAGTATGTGAAGTGTTGAGGCCCGCGGTCCGCATCGGGGTCCGGGTCCGTGGGTGAGCGCAACAGGGTTAGTCGCAGGACATTGTCCTTGGCGTCATAGCCATACTTGGAGTTGTTGATCAGGGAGAATCCATGCGAACTGTCACCCAAATCAGCCCAACGAATAGCCGGGACCTCAAATTTCGCGGCTTCGATGCTATTGCTTCGCGTTGTTGGACGCTCAATGCTTCCGTAAGGAATTTCATACGTGGCCATCGGGCCTGCTGCGGCAAGGGGGAACGCCGCCTTCAACAGAATATGCGTCTCATGCCAGTCGATGTCGTTGACGATATCCACGCGCGGCATGCCGGCGTAGAAGACGATCTGCTGAACAAACTTTGAATTGCTCCAATGACGTGTTACGCGAATGATGCTGCGCAGCGGGCCCTTCTCAACCAATTCCACTGAGTCGGCTTGAGTCAGCGCAGTGAAGTGATCCAAAGTCCCTGGGTCAATATTCCATGCGTCGTATTCTGCCGGCTTGTCGGCGAAGGCCTCCAGTTCATTTCCGCAACCGCCCTTTGCAACCGATTCGAAGTTCGTCCTTTTGTCGAAGAGACTGACAATGCAGCCAGTTGAGGGATCCACGCGGACCCGTAGCAGATCGTTCTCAAGCGTTGTCGAGGACACACGTAAATCACTTCCTAGAGGTCGGGTTTCGGGAACAACACGTAGCACCTTGTAACCGAGCGACGGAACATTCTTAGCCTGAATCAGCAGGTGATAGGTATGCGTGGTGTCGTCAGTGGATAGTATCTGCGTGGGCAGCGTTGCGCCATCGGTGTCAAGCGCGCTTACGCTGCCTTTGGTGCCGAAAGGCATCTGCACTGTGGCTTCCACTAAATCCGTGCGAGCCCAGCCGAGAGGATTCCAAACCACCAAGGGTACCCCCGAGGAGGCGTGCGTGTTAATGTGGCGATCGATCTGACCAAGAGCGGCCTGTGTTGCAGCATCCGATATCCGGTGAACCTCATCGTAGTCGTGCTGTGCATCCTTGTAGATGACCGCAATTCCGGATCCGGCTGCGAGGTCGTGAAACTGATTGAAGAGGACCTTCTTCCACGCCTCTGTCAGCTGTCGTTCCGGGTAACTCTCCCCTCCGAGCCAGGCCAGGGACGAGTATTTCTCCGCATTCAGCATCCACTCCTCACTGTTGCGCATGTTCGCCTTGTGTTGCGCCTGAGTGGTGTAAACGCCGCGATGGTACTCGAGATAAAGCTCGTCGTCCCAAACGGGGAGGCTTATCTTTTCTGCAGGAGGCTGCGGAAGCTGAGTCTTTCCTGTCGCAAGTGTCTTGTAGTTCCACACAGGTGCGTGCTCGGTATCGACCCGACGCGCCATTTCATCGAAGAAGGCCCCGGCAGTATCGAATTTCAGTTCCGGAACGACCATGTTGGGCTGCATCCAATGCATGCCGCTGTCCAAGATGTCCCGGGTCGGACCTCCGCCATGATCGCCAATCCCGTAGAGATGGAGCATATCCATGGCGCCGGGGTTCAACTGAACCGCATCAGCAAGATCGTCGGCGATTCGCTCCGGTTCAAGATGGTTGCCGTAGCCATTTGGAAAGTAGGTAAGCACACGGCTGCCATCCGGCGCCTGCCACCAGAAGAGTTTCAGAGGAAGCTGGTTTGTTTCATTCCAGTGCATCTTGTGTGTAACGAAGTAGTCGATTCCAGCTTTCTTATAGATCTGCGGCAGTTGCCAGTTAAACCCAAATGAATCGGGGTTCCAACCAATCCGCACATCTACTCCGAATTTTTCCTGAAAATAGCGTTTCCCGACAAGAAGCTGTCGTACTTGCGATTCGCCGTCGGGGAGATTCAGATCCGGCTCCACCCACATTCCGCCTACTAATTCCCAGCGGCCCTGTTTCACGCGTTTTTCAGTCCCTTGGAAGACCTCGGGATATTTCTGTTCCATCCACTCGCTGTACAGTGCGGCCGACTGGGTAAATGTGTACCCAGGATACTCATTCATCAACTGCAGCGCTGTGCCGAACGTTCGATTCACGACGTCGACAGTCTCCGTCCACGGCCACATCCACGCTGCATCTATATGGGCGTTGCCAGCCAGATGAGCAGTGTAGCGGCGCAATATGGGTTGCAAGGCCATCAGGCGAGCCTGCGCAGCTCTGAGGGAAGTGTCGAAGGCCTTCTGATCTCCGGCAGCCAGGCTGGGAAGGTCTACTGTCTGTGCGGCTGCCTCCAACGTCTTCTCCTGTTGAGCCAGTTCAGCCTGATCCTGGGTGATTGTCGGCAGGATTACCGCTGCCGACATCAGCTCTTTCAAGATGTCTCCTGGATTTGGGCGGTCAGCGACGAATGCTATACGAAGTTTTGCCTCCCGGTAGCGCTTCATATTCTTTGTTGCCAACAGTTTCACAGCCACGAAGACCCTTTGTCCTGGTCTGGCATCGTCGAAGAGCAAGAGGTCTTCCAAGTTTGTGCCCATCGCTACCCGGGCACCGTTGAAGTACACGATCTCCGAGATCAACTCGTTGGCGGCAACATCCATGGTTAACCAGATGTGGGTGCCAGTGAGGTCATACCCGTTGAGTGTTCGAGGTACCTCGATCCACCGCCGCAGCCAAATCGCATCTCTCGACGTGTCGGTCTCTGGAGCCATGGCTTTCCAGTCGCCATCATCGAATTCCGGACGCTCACCGTGCGGGATATCTCCGAGGTGATACTGCCATTCCCGCGCTGGCAAAGTCTGCAAGCTGACGAGCCGCTCAATCGTGGTCCGTGAAGGCAGCGAGAACTTGTATGCATAACTCGGCTCATCTTGCGCGTAGGCCGAACAACAGGCTGGCACCGTCAGGAGGAGAACCACAATCAGGCGCAGCCAAAGCTTGCGAGAAGAACGGGTCGCTGCGCAGAGTTCAGCATGCGATAAGTGGTTCAATCGGTCGAGAGTCATCTAGGCATCTCCTGCATGGAAAGCGATTAACCAGAAGCAGTTATACGTGGTGCGAAAGCGAGGATGAAGTCGCCCGCGGAACGTCTCAGATTATAGGGGAGATCCGTCAATTGTGGCAACGTTACCACCATTATCGATAATCACCGCACACGGGGAAGGCTTGTATCGTTCTCCAATTCTGGCGGGATTCTGCAACTCCACGGCTATCTAAAATGCTACATAAAGCTACTTTTACGAATAAGTTACGCGCGCTTGCATGGTGGCATGTCTACACCGCAACGGTCCCCTTAAGGCTTTGAGCGAGCCTTCGTCGGATTGAAGAGTTCAAAATCTTTTCTCGCACAAATGTCAATAATATTGGTATCCTTGCCACAACCGACGGCTGAGCCAGAAATGCCCGCAAGATATTTCGCCAACGAGAGGACACGGCCGAGCTCGGGACGCTGTTAGAGAATCTTGTTTCGATGGAAGGAGATCAATGGCCATTGCGTTAACCGAGCCCTCCTGGCTGGAGCTTGCGATCGCTCCTCTAGCGCAGGTGAAAGCGGCAGTTTTCGGCGATTTCTGCCTGGACGCCTATTGGATGTTTGAGACAGCGAACATCGAGTTGTCTGTTGAGACCGGCCTGCCGGTCAGGCGTGTCCATGCGCAGCAGTACAGTCTGGGAGGAGCCGGAAACGTTGTGGCTAATCTTGTGGACTTGGGCGTGGGAAGAGTCCAGGCGATAGGAGTCGTGGGGACTGACCTTTTCGGCGGGCAGCTGTTGCGTCTCCTGGAAGACCGGGGCATCAAAACTCACGATAGCATGGTGGTTGATCCGGCATGGCAAACCATGGTCTACGCCAAGCCGTGTGCGGACGGCATCGAGCAGAATCGAATAGATTTTGGAGCGTACAATGCATTGAGCGATAAGACGATCGACGCGCTGATTGGGGCGCTTGACGAGGCTGCGTCGGATAGCGATGTCGTTATTCTGAACCAACAAGTCCCGTCAGGTGTGAGTGATCAACGAGTCATTGAGCGGATCAACGCAATTATTGCTCATTTCGCGCGGACACACTTTGTCGTCGATGCGCGGCACCGTCCCAACCTCTATCGCGGCGCGGTCTTGAAACTGAATGTACAAGAAGCAGGGCGATTTCTCGGCATTCCGCCGGACACACGATTCTCGGCAGAAGCGGTTCGAAATCTCGCCCGTAGAATCTCCCAAAAAACTGACAAGCCGGTTTTTCTGACTCGCGGAGAACATGGTATTGTCGCGGCCGACGGAGAAAATGTTTATGAGACCCCGGGGATTCAGGTGCTGGAGGATATCGATCCAGTAGGAGCAGGGGATACGGCAGTCGCCGCGCTTGCGGCTGTGCTTGGGGCGAATCAGCCTCCCTCTGTAGCCGCACAACTCGCGAACATAGCAGCGACGATTACCGTGCGGAAGCTCAGGACAACTGGTACGGCGACGCCCGAGGAAATCCTTGCCGTGGGACCGGAACCGGATTACATCTTTGAGGCGGAGTTGGCGGAGGCACCCCACCTCGCCAGATACCTGGAGGGTACCGAGATCGAATTGATCGGCGATCTTCCCGGAAACCTGCAGATTGAGCATTGCATTTTCGATCATGATGGCACTCTTTCCACCTTGCGCGAAGGCTGGGAAAAGATCATGGAACCAATGATGGTGAGGGAAATCCTCGGACCGATTTATGCCACAGCGGCAGCCTCACTCTTCGTCGAAACCACCGAGAAGGTTCGACGCTTCATCGACCGCACGACCGGTATCCAGACCCTGGTCCAGATGAAGGGACTGGTTGATTTGGTTAGTCAGGCTGGCTATGTGGGGAAGAACGAGATACTTGATGAACACGAGTACAAGCAGATCTTCAATCGGGAACTCATGCAGATGGTTCAGAGGCGCATTGACAGGTTGGGTTGCGGCGAACTGGATTCAACCGACTTCCAAATCAAAAATGCGAGGGCGCTGCTGGAGGAGTTACATAAGCGCGGAGTCAAACTTTACCTTGCGAGTGGAACGGACGAAGAGGATGTAATTGCGGAAGCCAAAGCAATGGGGTATGCGGATTTGTTTGAAGGCAGAATCTTTGGCGCTGTTGGCGATATCAAAACGGAAGCAAAGAGGATGGTTCTGGAGCGAATCATGCGCGACTACACACTCGCAGGTCATCAGTTCGCAACCTTTGGAGATGGCCCGGTAGAAATCAGGGAGACCCGGAAACGCGGGGGATTCTGTATTGGCGTCGCAAGCGATGAGTTAAGGCGATTCGGTTGGAATTTGGTCAAGCGCACCCGCTTGATCCGCGCGGGGGCGTCCGTTGTCGTCCCTGACTATAGCCAGCTTACCGCCTTATTGAAGGTGTTGAACTTTGCATAGCAGGCCTTGAAGAATATGGCTCGCGTGGTGGATGAGGGCACAATGGAATTTGGCAATCCGAAGATTTTATCGGTGGAGGAAGTTCGCGCCGAGCGAGACAGACTCGTTGAACAGGGAAAACGCCTCGTCTTCACGAACGGATGTTTTGATATTTTGCATCGAGGGCACGTTTCATATCTCACATTTGCGCGCAACCAAGGAGATGCTCTGGTGGTGGCGGTGAATACGGACGCATCTGTAAAGCTCAATAAAGGAGACGACCGCCCAATCAATTCACAGGAGGACCGGGCGTATGTGCTCGCCTCGCTCCGAGCCGTCGACTTTGTTCTCCTGTTCGGCGATGAGGAGCCGAAGAACATCATCGCGCAGATCTTGCCACAGGTATTGGTAAAGGGCAGGGACTGGGCTCATTATGTGAGCGGCCGCGAAGTGGTCGAAGAGAACGGCGGCAGAGTGGTTCTGGCGGACATGGTCGAAGGGCGGTCCACGACCAACACCATTGAAAGGATTTTGAGGGCTTACGGAAGAGCTGGGGGTGCGCGTGGATAAGCGAACCGTCGTAACCGGCGCATCTGGCTTTATCGGGCGAAACCTTGTGGCTGAACTCAATGCCCGAGGTTACGATAAACTGCTCCTGGTCGACACCCTGGGCTCGGATGACAAGTGGCACAATCTTGTCGGCTTGGACTTTGAGGATATTCTGGGTCCGGCTGTATTCCTGAATTGCCTGCAGACTGGAAAGCTCGCCGACCTGGATGCCATCGTTCATCTCGGCGCCTGCAGTTCGACGACGGAGCGCGACGCTGACTTTCTCTTACACAATAATTATCAATATACCCGGGCGTTGTGTGATTGGAGCTTGCAGAACGATACTCGCTTTGTCTATGCATCGAGCGCCGCTACTTATGGCGATGGAAATCAAGGATATAGTGATGATACACGACTGACAGCCTTATGCCCGCTCAACATGTACGGATATTCCAAGCACATGTTTGACTTATGGGCAGAAAAGCATGGACACTTCGACCTTATCGTCGGGTTGAAGTACTTCAATGTCTTTGGACCTTATGAAGACCACAAGGGCGATATGCGTTCAATGGTCAACAAGGCCTATTCGCAAATCAAAGACACGGGCAAGGTACAGTTGTTCAAATCTTACATTCCCGACTTTGCGGATGGCGAGCAGATGCGTGACTTTATCTATGTAAAGGATGCCGTGGCTGTGACTCTCTATTTCCTGGAACAGCGCGAGGTCGGCGGCCTGTTCAACTGCGGAACCGGCCAGGCGAGAAGCTGGAAGGATCTAATGCATGCTGTTTTCGATGCGATGGGAGTAGCCCCGAGGATTGAATTTATCGACATGCCGGAGACTCTCCGCGGCAAGTACCAGTACTTTACCCAGGCGGATATGAAGAAGCTCCGCAGCGTGGGGTATGCCGCGCCATTCACTTCGCTCGAAGACGCCGTGCGCGACTATGTGACTTTCCTGGCGGGGCGGGATGGCGCGCAATGATCATGACCTACGATCCAAGGAGAAGGGAATCCGTATGAATGAGGTGGTCAGCGAGAATGTCTCCTGCGCAATAGCCATGCTAAGAGAGGTGGCTGGTTTAGAGGCGCAAATGTCGGCTGCGGCTTCATTGATTTCGACAGCCCTGCTGTGCGGGCACAAACTGCTGGCCTGCGGCAACGGAGGAAGCGCTGCGGATGCATCGCACTTGACCACAGAGTTTGTGAGCCGATTCAAAGAGGACCGGCGCCCCTACCCAGCGATTTCTCTGGCGGCCAACGGCGGCGACCTGACGGCGATCGGGAATGATTACGCATTCGAAGAACTCTTTTCCAGGCAAGTTCGTGCATTCGGGGCTTCGGGGGATGTGCTCGCCGCCTTTACAACGAGCGGCCGCAGTGAAAATGTTCGCCGCGCCCTGATAGCAGCAAAGGAATTGAGTGTAAAGACCATCGCATTCCTGGGCCGGGATGGAGGGCAATGCACGGGGCTCGCCGATATCGAATTGCTTGTGCTTAGTGACGTGACAGCACGTATCCAGGAGGGCCATAAATTCATGTTGCACACGATTTGCGAGATGGTGGAATTGCAGTTGCGCTGAAAGAATCACGCTGACATTTCAATATGCTCCATTGACATCGAAGCGCCACCAAGGCATGCAATCAAGCAGGACAACGCCCTCAGGAAGAAAGGCGGGTGTTTATGAGGGTAAGCCGCGCAACAGCGCCATCTCAGTGGCTCTGCTGTCTTGAAGAATACGATTCACTATGATGGATGACGAGATCGTTGTCTCTACCAGTGGGGATTGAGAAAGAAGCGCATGGGGGTGACGGCAGTGCCGATTGATTTAGCAGATACAACAGGGAAGAGCGAACCGCGGCGGACAAGTCAGTTGCTCTGGGTGATGTTTGCGTCCTACTTTGCGTTCGGGAGCATTCTGAACGTAGTCGGCGTGATCATTCCAATCGTAATAAGGCAATATCAGCTAAGCCTCTTTGCGGGCGGCCTTCTCGCGTTCGCGCAGCAGAGACGGGAAGGGGAGCATTTGCTGCCGTAGCCAAGATGCACGAGGTTGCTTTACTATTTCCAGTCCAAGCGGTCCGAGACGTCGCTGCAATCTATCGGGACAAGGGCTTGTGACCGCATCATTGTGAGGAGTATGACAGAGATAACACGTCGCCAATTTCTAGGTGGTTCAGCCGCTCTTTTTGCACAACGGCACCTGCCCTCAGTCCCCAGCGTGCCTGGCTCGCTAATGTTTTCCCATTTGAAATGCGAATACGCTGAAAACCCTTTAGGCATTGACATCAGGCGTCCAAGACTGAGTTGGGTGCTTGAATCGACACATCGCGCTGCGAGTCAGACGGGCTACCAGGTGTTGGTATCGAGTGGCACTGAAATGCTGCTGGCGAACAAAGGCGACCTTTGGGATTCGGGACGAGTTATGAGCGCTGACTCATCTCAAATTGTCTATAACGGCTTGGAGCCGCGGTCCCGTCAGTACTGTTGCTGGAAAGTACGCATCTGGGATGGAAACGGCGTTCCTTCGGATTGGAGCTATGCTGCCCAGTGGGAAATGGCCCTGCTCGATCCTGCTGACTGGCAGGCAAAATGGATAGGAACTCCCGCGTTCGACCCGGAAAGCCGGACATACACGCCACCGTCTCCTTTCTTTCGCAAAGTGTTTGAAGTTCCGAAGACAGTGTCTTCAGCGCGGGTTTATGTCTGCGGCTTGGGGTTCTATGAGCTCTATATCAATGGCGCGAAGGTTGGCGACCATGTTCTGTCGCCCAACCAGACCAACTACGATCTCAGAGATCTTGATCAGCTTGCCTATCCCTTTGATGACAAGACGGCACAGCGGGTCGATTACCTTACGTTTGATGTTACTAACTCCCTGATTGCCGGCAAGAATGCAATTGGAGCAATTCTTGGGAATGGATGGTATAACCAGCGTGATCGCCTTGCTGAAGGCGATATGTGGTACGGATCGCCGAGACTGATTGTTCAGCTTGAGATCAAGTTCGCGGATGGAACTCGTCAGGCGTTATGGAGCGATGAGACGTGGAGTGTCTCGGATGCTGGACCGATCATCCACAACGGCCTCTTTACCGGCGAGCGTTACGATGCCAGGCTGGAGATGGATAGCTGGTCGTCCCCTGGGTTCGATGCAGCAACATGGCTTCCGGCGATACTCATGCCAGCTCCCTCCGGCCGCCTTACGGCGCAATATTCCTTGCCGGATCGCGTTGTCGGAACGATTGCGTCCGTCACATCCATCCTGGAGGCGCCGGAAGTTACTCGTTTTGATTTCGGACAAAACCTCGCTGGCTGGGCCCGGATCAGGGTTGAAGGTGCCAGGGGCACAAGCGTGCCAATGCAGTTTGCTGAGGACAACGACCGCGCATACGCGCAGTCGGACTGTTACGTACTAAAGGGCGGGGGCGAAGAAATCTATGAGCCGCGCTTCACCTGGCACGGCTTCAGGTTCATGGATGTGGTGGGAACCTCTGAGCTGAGGAACCGTATACGTGTGGAAGCCCGCGTTGTCCACACAGATGTTGAAGATACTGGTACGTTTCAATGCTCGAATGAATTATTCAATCGGATTCTGCATAACTGCCGATGGAGCCAGCACAGTAACATGCACTGCGGCGTTCCAAGTGACTGCCCTCACCGCGAACGGGTGGGATACACAGGTGATTGGGGACATGTCAGCGCCGAAGCTGCAATCTTCAACTTCGATATGTCGCGCTTCTATACGAAATGGATCAATGACATCAGCGATGCACAGAACTTCGATACGGGGTATGTCCCGCATAGCGCTCCCTACGAGGGCGGCGGCGGCGGTCCTCCTTGGGGTTCGGCATTCGTGACTCTGCCTTGGCTCCTGCATTTGTATTACGCAGACCGGCGCGTGATGGAAGAACATTACACCGGAATGAAACGCTGGGTTGAGTACCTAAAGACAAGAACCGACAAAGATGGAATCGTGGTTCGAGAAGAGCCCGGAGACTGGGACCTTGGCGAGTGGGCAACTCCAACTCGGATTGAAATTCCGCCGGCCCTGGTCAGTACCTGCTACTACGCGCATGTTGCTCAACTGATGGCGAAGTGTGCGGGCCTGTTGGGGAAGGACGCGGATATTGCTTACTTCAAGAGCTTGGCGGATGCGGCAGCAACAGCAGTCAATCAAAGGTTCTTTGATGAGAAGCGCGGGCAGTACTGGGAAGGGCGGCAAGGCGCGAATGTATTTCCTCTGGCTTTTGGCCTGGTTCCGCCAGAACATAGGAAGGCCGTCTTTGACCGACTGGTGGAGATCATTGTCAATGACAATCACAGTCATTTCGATACAGGCATCTTTGCCACACGCCTGGTTCTGGGCGTTTTGACAGCGGGCGGATGGGGAGACCTGGCATATGACATGATGAATCAACAGACGCAGCCAAGTTTCGGCTGGCAGATCGCGCAGGGAGCTACGACCCTTTGGGAAAACTGGAACGGAGAGAGTTCGCACAACCATGCCATGTTTGGAGGCGTGTGCCAATGGTTCTACCAGGCTCTAGCTGGCATCAACCCTGATCCTGAAGTTCCTGGATTCAGGCATATTGTGATTCGACCGTATCCACTGGGCAATCTCTCTCACGCGGAAGCCAGATACCGCTCCGTACATGGTGAAATCGGCAGTTCCTGGGTGAAGAACGAAGAGGGATTCCATTTGAACCTGACGATTCCAGGCAATTGTACGGCCACCGTCATTTTGCCAAGCACAAGTGGATCGAGGATTTATGAATCCGGGCTGCCCGTTGCCAAGGCGGCGGGCGTAAGCCCACTGGGACTGCGCGAGGGGTGCGTTGCATTTCGGATTGAATCCGGTAGTTACAGATTCTCAGCCGTGTAGCGCTACATCATGCGAAGATCGTGGACGAAATCAAGCGGCAGTCAATTCAAGTCTGGCTGCCGGCAGTTCTAGGTGCGGCGGTAGCATATTTCGTTTCTTGACAGTGTTTGTCATGGAGGCCATGGTGTATTCTACTGATCTAAATAAATGAAGAAAACTCCGCATGCCACGTTGGCTGATGTCGCACGTGAAGCACGTGTAGGAACAAGTACCGTCTCGCGGGTTATCAGAGGCGGAGCCCGAGTTAGCCCGGATACATTGGAGCGCGTCCGCGCCGTCATTAGGAAACTTGACTATCAGCCGAACGACGCGGCACGGATACTAAAAGGCGAGCGGACAAAGACAATCGGCCTGATTGTTCCGAGTGTCGCAGACCCATTCTTTGCCATTTGCGCAGAAGCTGCCCAGGAAACCTCGCGATCGCACGGCTTTCTCCTGATTGTGACATGCTCAAACAACGATCCTCGGGTCGAGCTGGAGAACCTCAACAAGCTGGTTCAACGCCGGGTTGACGGGCTCCTGCTTGCTCCGGCAGCCTCCCGCAACGAGGAACTGGTTCAAATACTCAACAGGGCATCGATACCGGTAGTCAGCTTCGACCGCCCCATCCATGATTCCTTAATCCCGAGTGTTGTTAGCACCAACTTTAAAGGGGCTAAAGAAGCAACACGGCACCTGATATCTCACGGTTACAAACGCATCGTTTGTCTGGGGATGAAAGGCGAGGATTCTCTTTATACGAATAAGGAACGAATCCGCGGATATCGTACGGCAATGCAAGAGGCAAATCTGCCGCCAAAGGTCGACGTGTCCATTAACAACTACGAGTCGGCGGAGCTAGCACTGAAAGCATATCTCTATGGAGTCAATCCGCCAGATGCTATCTTTGCTATCAGGAACCTTTTAACCATCTATATATTTGAAGCTCTGCATAAGTTGCGGGTAAGGATCCCGAAGAAGGTGGCTCTGGTAGGCTTTGACGACTTTCAGCTAGCCTCGACGGTTAACCCCAGCATCACGGTCGTAAAGCAAGAGATGGAACTGATGGGGAAGATGGCGGCGGAATTGCTCTTTGAGCAATTGACACTCAAACATCAAAGCTCGTCCAAGATGACGAATGGGGCCGACAGTTCAGGTGTTCGGTGGCTGGAGACTGAACTGATTGTTCGCGAGTCCTGTGGCTGCCGGTCAAATAGCAGTTTCAATTCACCACGGAAATAGTCAATCGATGCTTGAGGCGCTTCGCTTCGAGTCGTTGGACGCCATTCATTCCTCGATTGGCAAAACGAGTCCTCATTCCATCTCCCTCTCAGTTCATACTTCGCGCCGTAACCGCGCCATAGTCGATTCGAATTGTATTGATGGAGTAGGGTGTGACGGGTACGGAGATGCGATTTGATTCTGTGATTTGGAGAGCAGGTCCTTCGGGCTTTTCCATCAGGTTTGTGGAAGTGGCGGAGG
>Ga0182016_10004557_pt1 | contig 15259 bp, 13 predicted proteins | sample 712S2MmetaG_FD_120491 | JGI IMG/M metagenome (GOLD analysis project Ga0182016, IMG submission 120491) | Permafrost microbial communities from Stordalen Mire, Sweden - 712S2M metaG | ecosystem: Environmental > Terrestrial > Soil > Wetlands > Permafrost | place: Sweden: Stordalen | collected...
ACCTCGATGCCCACCGCCTCGAGGGCCGCCCGTGCGCCGTCTATCGCCTCCGCTAGAAGGTCTGTTCGGGTCGTCCGGCTCCGTACCATTCGGTATTTGAGTATACCCGAATGACGAATGTAGAGAACCCCCTAGAGCTGGAAGAACCACGGACCCCCGGATTATCCCCACTATCGGCGCCCCACTATCTCCCCCACTATCTCAGCGATATGGGGTCGCGATACACTTAATCCAATAGACTGGCCAAAAATGAAACAGCAGGTCAGCAGACGTATGCGGACGCCCTGGACTCCCCTGCCTCGGACTCTTAATCCGCAGGTTTCGGGTTCGAATCCCGAGGGGCGCACTTGGTGGCGTGGACATCCTGCAGCGTCCGGCGGACCACGCTCAACGCCCCGTACGTCACCGAGCCCTGCGCGCAGCCTGCAGGTCAGCCCTTGCCCTCCGGAGCGCGATTTCCGTTGAGGCAGCCATCGCCAAGGTGGCCAGAACCTGTAGATCTCTAGGCGTCCATTCGTGGGGGTTCGAATCCATGACGCAAAACGTCCCGAGTACCACCCCGTCGGCATCTTCAATGGGATACCCAGCCCACGACACGGCACCGAAAGCTTCAATTGCGGGGTCTCCACTCGTCCGAGGGTCGTGGTGCGCGTCCTCAACGATGAACGGTCGGCCAGAACCGACGACAAAGCGGCAGAAAGACTGATCGATGGGGGCGAACAGAGCCAACCCCTCGGGAAACCCAGCCGAACTCATTGCCGTGGTGCGCTCGGCATCGACCAGGGCGATGACTCCCCGTTGCACCCCAATCAGTTCCACAGCCAACTCGATCAGCCTGTCGAAAGGGTCCTCTGGGCCGATGCCTACCAGACCCGACTGCGCAACTGCGGCGAGCCGCGTCGGAGAGCGCACCGCTGCTTCCCAATCGGAGGTCATGTCGGGCCCGCCGTAGCCGCTTCGCCTGGAATCATCGTCGCGCCGCTACCTTCCGCGTCACGAAGGAGAAGTAGCTGGTCATTCGTCTGAAGGTGACGCAGTCCGGCACGGATGCGTGATTTTACCGTTCCCTCGGGAAGGTTCAATCTCTTGGCTACTTCCTTGTAGGCCAGGCCGCAGAAGAATGCGAAGTAGATCGGTTCTCTTTCGTCACGAGGAAGCAGCGCGAGCGCATCTCGGACGACAAGTGCGGACTCTGCTCCGATGAGCAGTGCATCGGAGTCAGTCTGGTGTTGAGCGTCTGTACGATCCTCGCCCTCCTGGCGACGTTTTCGTGCCATCTCCGACCGCACCATGTCTATGCTGCGCCCGCGCGCCTTCATACGCAAGAACGCCAGAAGAGACCCGCGAGACGGCTCAAACTTTTCTGGATAAAACCACAATCCAACGAAGACCTCGGCGACGACGTCCTGACAACGCTCGTCATTGGCCAGGATCATTCTGGCCACCGCGGCCACTGAAGCCGAGTGACGCCGATAGAGCTCGGCGTAGGCATCTCCTCCCCCGCTCGACAGGCAGGCCACAAGATCGCGATCAGACCAGTCGCAGTAAGGGATGCCGCGGCGGGTGAGCGGCTTAGTATCGACACGATCCGGGGCCGAAGCCATGACCTTTTCTTCCGGCACTACCACGTTGCGCCGATCTCAGTCCGCCGCTCGGTCGCTGGGCTCAAGATGGCGCCTTTGGCCTCATCGCTGGTCTGACCCTCGCTCCAACTCACGCCTCGTCGGGATCGGGACCGGGACCGAATCCCGCGTTCGAGAGCAGTTCAGGCTCATCCGACAACGACTGCGCATCCGTGAACGGACCTATGGCGTGCACGTGGGACTTCACGGGAAACCATTTGTTGGTTTCGTTCTCAGGCAAGGCCCAGTTCGCGGAACTCAATTCAGTCGCTCGCCGGTCATTGATGCGTCGCAGAGCAAGCTGGGACTGCATTGACTTCGTGTACTTCTTCCACAGCATCAAAATCCCAATCTTGAGAAGGAGGCGGCCCGGGTACGCGGCGGCGGCATCGTCCTCACGGCGTTCGATCCTCCGAATACGGAACCGGGTGATTCCCCCCCATTTCCACAAACCGCTCATTGAGGGCATGGGCGATGACATCGTGATCGTGCACGGTGGGGAGAATCGCGCCGTAGAGGATGGCTTCAAGTTCGAATCCGGTGCGCATGCCTCCCAGCTGGAAATATCGGAACCACAACTGGCCGTGCGACAACTCGGCGTTTTGTCGATGAAGATCCAGACAATTGGTCGGAGCGTCAGACATTGGGTCCGTCTCTCTCTTCTGGCTTTGGCGAAGTTCGGCGCCGCTGCGCCGCATTGACAATGTCGCCGGCGTGGTCACGCAGATGCTGACCGCTCGCAACCGAGAACCTTCGAAGTGTTGTGTATGCATCGTCCTCGCCCAGGTTGTCGCGCTGCATGATCATTCCTTGGGCCAGAGCGATCACCGTCCTGGTGCGGAGCGCAATACCGAGACTCTCATCGAGTGCCGCGTCGGTGACCTCTACGCCGGCGTCACTCAAAATCAGTGAGGCTTGACTAGCGAAGATCGATGCCAAATCCTCCTCCTTGCGAGAGAACGCCGCAGGTGAGAGTGAATACATGTTCAGTGCACCGACAGGACCGTCGTGAGCCGTAAGTGGCGACGACAGAATCGAATTGATTCCCAACGCCCGAGCCTTCGGTGTGAAGTCTGGCCATCGAGTCTCTGTGGCCAATGACTGACTGTGGAACTTCCGCCCACGCACCGAGGCGTCGACGCACGGACCTTGGCCAGTCTCGTACTGATCGGCGTCCATGGCCAGAATGGTCTGATCGCTCGCAGCCACCGTTACGAGTTGGCCGTGGCGCCGAAGCGACACGCTGACACCGTCGGCACCGACCACGGTGGCACGGGCGAGGGCGACCACGAGTCGAAGTGCACCGGCCACCAGCTCGTCGCCGGCGGGGATTGAGGTGACTTCCTGCAGGTGGAGCGCAAGGGCAGATGGCCTTGTTTTTGCTCCGATACCAAAACCTTTGAGGTCTTCCTCAGAAACCAAGCGAATTTCCTCGGGCGCCAACGACTCGGTGCGAACCAAGCCGGACATCCTCACAATGTCAAGGAGGCGGAGCACGAACTTCGAGGGTCCCCGGATGGTCAAGGCGCCACCCGATTCAGCCATTCGATCGGCCCGCTGACCAATGGCCCGCAGGGCGGCCCCATCGATGAAGCTGATTCGCGCCAGGTCCAAAGTGATGAAGCGATGACCCTGGTCGACCGCGGCATCGATGAAATCACCCAGTTCCGGGGCAGATGAGGCATCGAGATCCCCACGAACTGTCAGGACGGCCAGAAAGCCCTCGAGGCTGGTGGCAATGCCGAACATCACGTCCGCGTCTTCGAAGACAGTCACGGTGAGAACACCGCATCCGGGATGTGGCGGAGACGCCCTCGCTGGCGCGCACTGCGCCCGTAGTTGGCCTGTGACCAGGCACGAGGCACCGTCATGAAGGAGGGGCCTACCCGATCAGCAGCACAACGAAGGACTGCAAAGGCTTGCTCGGGACACGACACGGAGTCGATTCCTCCAAGGGGGTCGTGGGCGACATAGGTCGTCCCAGAAGAGCCCTCGCCTCAGAAGGTGATTTGACCTTACACCCTTATTCCCTGCACTTCTACTGCCGCCAGGACATCTGGGTGAAAGACTGGAGCCCAACTGGACGAAGGCGACATGGATTCCGAACAAACCAAATTCACCCCGACAGCTGACGCCACCACCGATCTGACGGATAATTTCGCCGAGACTGCTCGCATTCTCTTCTCCGCCGGTGGCGTGGCAGACACGTTGATGGAACTAATAGAGCTCGCAGTGACCACCATCGAAGGCTGCGACTTCGCCGGCCTCTTTCTCCTCGATGGCATCGCCATCACGACGCCGGTTCGGACTGATCCAATCGTCGACCTGATTGACGGGTATCAGCATGAGTCGGGTGAAGGTCCTTGCCTCGAAGCGATCTCGGAGGGGTCGATCTTCTACGCCAGTGATCTGGAGAGTGAGTCCCGCTGGCCTCAATTCGCGTCACGGGCCGGGCAAGCAGGGATCCGGAGTGTCCTGGCATTGCCGGTGGCGCAGAACAAAAGTCTCGGGGCCCTCAATCTCTACGCCCGCAGTCCGATTGCATTCGGTGTCGTCGACCGAGGCAAGGGAGTCATTTTGGCGTCCCTCGCCGGATTCGCTTTGGCCGCCGCGCATTCCCAAGAGCAAGACGGCATGGGCGTCGAAGACTTTCGTGCTGCACTGGGCACCAGGGAGATGATCGGTCAGGCGGAGGGAATCCTGATGGAGCGAGAGCGGATCAGTGCGGATCACGCATTCGACATCCTTCGTCGCGCTTCCCAGCACCTCAACATAAAGCTTCGTGAGGTCGCCCAGAACTTGGTCGACACCGGAGAGACCCCCGACACAGGTGAGCCCAGAGCCACCTGACAGGCTTGGCGAACTCTTGGTGTAGCGGGTAGTCAGCCCAGAGGCGACGACGGGACTGGGCCGACGGGCTCTGCGCCCCTTCCTCGACCTCTTCGGTGGCGCCGCGCCCGCCCACTCTGAAGAGCGGAAACAGCCCTCCGTTAGTTTGGGCCGGATGCCGGTACCTGGCCCACCAGAGCTTGGCCGTGGTGTGGTCGTGCTGACCGGAGCGGCTCCGCCCGATCCCTGGGACGGATGTCCCAGGGTTGTCATCGATCAGAAGACGCTCCAGGATCCGGGGGCAGCCCTGGCCACGTTGCAAGAAGCCTGGTTGGCGCGTCATCCCGTCGTCGTGGAACTCGCAGTAGATACCAAGGACTTGCAGGAGCGCGAGACCTGCCGCCTCCCGGTCTATGACCTGAGCTCCCGGTTTGAGTTCTCGCGGGAGCGCCTCCATTTTCTGGTGTGGGCGAACAACTATGACGCTCGCAATGGAGAGCCCATTTGGTGGCACGGTCGAAAGGCCGCCAGGAGCCTTTTCTCCCGAGGGGTGAACGAAGCAGGGCCCGCTGACATCGAGGTCGACGCCGGAACTCCCCTTTACGTCGACGGAGGGCCCTTCGCAGGCCCACGTCCTGCCGACGGATCGGAGACGGTCCACCGCTGGAACACCGAGGCCGGTTCGCTCTCGGTGGTCGGCCACCTCATGTCCGGGGCCGATTTGGCCTCAGACCAGTTGGCGGCCGTGCACCATCCCGCCGGCGGAGCCAGGGTCATCGCTCCCGCCGGTTCGGGCAAGACCCGGGTATTGACCGAGCGCCTCCGTCATCTGATGGAAGAGCGCGGGGCCGACCCGTCCACCGTGACGGTGCTCGCGTACAACAAAAAGGCCGCCGACGAGCTGCAGGAACGATGCGGCGGCCTCGTCTCGCCCCGCGGTCCTCACATCCGGACTCTCAACGGTGTCGGCTTCTCAATCTGCAACGAGTTCGGCGGCCAGCGGCGGCTGAACGTCTTGGAGGAGCCCCGGGTGCGGGACCTGGTGCAGGACGTCTTCGACGTTCGCCGACAGGCCAACACCGACACCGTGCTCCCCTACATCGATGCGCTTTCGGCCGTTCGGCTGGGGCTCACCCCGCCGGCAACGGTCGAGGATGAGATCCCAGATGCCAGCGGCCTGGCCGGCGGCTTCGACGCCTACAGAGCGGCCATGGCCGACGCGGGAGCTGTCGACTTCGACGAACAGATCTATCGCGCCATTGAGATTCTCCTGCGTGACCCCGAGGCACGGAGCACGGTCCAAGCTCGGTCCCGGCATCTGCTGGTCGACGAATTCCAGGACCTCAATCCGGCCCACATGCTGCTCATCAGACTGCTCAGCGCACCGTCGTACAACACCTTCGGCGTCGGCGACGACGATCAGGTCATTTACGGCTATTCCGGGGCGACCCCCGAATACCTGATCAACTTCGGTGAGTATTTTCCAGGGGCGCGGGACTACGCACTCGAGGTCAACTACAGATGTCCCCCCGCAATCGTGTCCGCAGCCAAGCACGTGCTCTCGTACAACACGGCGCGCATCACGAAGACGATCACCACTCCCGCAGGGAGCACGGACGCTCTCCCTGCTTTCGGCGAACCCCTCCGCCATTTGGGTCCTGTCGCCGTCGTACTCGCCGGTGCCGATCGGCTCCCACAGACTGCCGTCGCCGCCATTTCCGCCTGGAGGGACGCAGGCGTGGGATCGAACGAAATCGCGGTGTTGTCCAGGGTGAACTCGACACTGCTCCCGGTCCAGGTTGCACTCAACGAGGCAGGCATCCCCCACAACGCCCCGCTGAGTGGTGAGGTATTGAAACGGACGGGTATCGCGACCACTCTCGCCTACCTCCGCATGGGCCTGTCCCCCAACATGATCCGAAGGGAAGACGTCTCCCAGACGATTCGCCGGCCCTCACGGGGGATCGCCCCCAATGTGACCAAGATGCTGTCGGAGCGAGCCACGACCTCGGTGACCGACATCAGACGCCTGGCCGGGCGCCTGTCGGGACGGGACGTGTCCAAGCTCTCCGACTACGCGCACTCCATCGAGGCCGTCGCCGACGCGTGCCGGAAATCCAGCTTGGCGGCCGTCCGGGCCGTCCGGTCAGACGTCGGCTTGGGAGAGACGATGGACGCGCTGGACTCATCCCGGCGGGAGGCGGACCGATCCACGCACGCCGATGACCTTCTGGCACTCGAGTCGCTGGCGGCGCTCCACCCGGACGTCGCCAGCTTCGAGTCCTGGCTTCGCGGCGCGCTCGGACGACGACCCCCCGATGGGCCGGCCGTGCACCTTTCGACGATTCACAAGATCAAGGGTCGGGAGTGGGAACACGTCATTGTGTACGGCGCTTCCAAAGGGCTGTTCCCTCACCGTCTCAGCGAGGACGAGGAAGGGGAACGACGGGTCTTCCATGTGGCACTTACCCGCGCTATTCGCCAGGTGCTGGTACTGGCCGATGCGCAAGAGCCGTCGCCCTTCGTAGCGGAGCTCACTGGGACCAGGGCCCGCTCTCCGATCCTGCCGTTGCCGAGGGTGGCCCGTGCCACGGAACACTCGCCGAGTCGTACCGCTGCTCTGCGCGGAGGATCGCAGTCGAAGCAGCGTGGACCACGTCGCACTCCCCCACGTCCGAAACGGACGTCACCCCTCGTGGCGGCAGCAATCGGACTGGCCATCGACCATGGCGGCCATTCGGGGACCATTGTCGACCTCACCGAGTCGGCCGCCACCATGCAGGTGGGGAATGCGAGGCTCAAAGTGCCTTTCGGCTCGGAAGTGCGCCTGCAGGGCGTCACGGTGGAGCTCGCTGCGCCGGGCACTCCCGCGGGCTCGTCCGGCCCGACCGGGAAGTACGAAAACGCTCTGCGGGAATGGCGCTCGGAGGCGGCAAAGCATGCAGCGGTCCCCGCCTACGTGGTGTTGAACGACAGCGAACTCGTCGGGATCGCGACTGCTCGGCCGAACACGCTCGCCGAGCTGGCCAAATGCAAGGGCGTGGGACCGGTTCGCCTCGAGCGCTGGGGAGACGAGCTCCTGGCCGCGCTCGACGCTGCCGAAGGCGACGAGGCGAAAGGGCTGCTCGGTGGCAGCACCCCGACAGACGCCGCCCTCCCGTGACAACCTGCACGACCGACTTGCGGCCCGTCCTGGCGGATATCCTGAGCAAGATATTTCTCCGGCTGCAGAAGGACTCTCCACCCATGGAGGAAGACCGTGCCCACTGACCCCGCCGCACAGCACTGGACTCTCCGTTCCACTCTGATCGCCGTCTCTGACCTGGACCGATCGGTCGCCTTCTACGGGGAGCTCGGCCCCTTCCGGGTGATCGCCCACGAGGACGGCGTCGCCATCCTCGGCGGCGATTCCCCCGCGTCCGCCGGTCTCATCCTCCGTGAAACCCGGAGCCTCCACCAGATTCGCCATGGCCAGCAATCACTCGGACTGCGGTCGATGACCTTCAACGTCGGATCGCTCGATGAGCTCAATCGGATTGAGTCCGTCCTGCGAAGGCAAGACCGCTTCACCGACCGTCGGCACATTGACGCAGACGCATCGGAGTTCGTACGCGGGCGGGACCCGGACAACCTTCCTCTGGTCTTCGCCAGCTACGCCACGGACACGATTGGACCTGACTACTACCGGACGATCATCAGCATGATTTATTCGATGGACGCCTAAACCGACGGCTCCGCCCCAGTCGCCTCTGGGGGCCAGGATTGAGCGGGAAGTCGCACCAACGGTGTCACCGTGCCAGCGCAGCTCCTTCTTCGGGCTGGCTGGAATCAGGCGTCGCCCGGGTCGTCTGCTCCCGTATCGCAACAAGAACGGACACAATTCTGTCAAGCCGTGCCGTCGAAACGCCGATTTCACGACGTGGTGTCCCAATCGGAGGGCGAGGAGAGCGGCGCAGGCTGGACGCGGCACCATTTCGCGCTCGGCGCCATGGTGATCCTGGCCCTGAGTGCGATTGCCCTGCTCACTCGGCACGCCGGCCACATGTGGCCACTGACATTCGCCCTGGAGGTCGCCCTTGCCCTGACCTGCTTCGGGCTGGCCCGCAACGGGAAGACGGGGCGCCAGGCTTCGCTGGCCCTTGGCACCGGCATCCTCGCCTGGGCCCTCGGTGACCTCATCTGGGCGCGCCAATATGCCCCGACGTCAGCCACGGGAGCGGACGTCTTCTCGCTCCTCTTGTACCCGCTGGCCGGACTGGCGCTGATCCTGCTGGTCCGCACCAACCTGGAACAACGCAAAGCGAGCATCTGGCTCGATGCCGCCATTGCGAGTCTCGGGACGGCTGCGGTGTGCTTTGCCTTTGCCTTCGACACGGTCGTGCGTACCGTGGGTGAAACCCCCACCTCCGTCGCGTTGCATCTGGCCTTTCCCGTCGGCGACGTCGTTCTCCTGGCGCTGGCCGTCGGCGTGGTCGTGATGGTGCCGAGGCACGCGGCGTACACGCTGCTCTTCGCCTGTGGCGGCGCGCTCATGGCCCTTGGGGGAATCGCTTCCCTGCACCGGTCCCCGCTCGGTCCTCATCACAGCGGGACGGCCCTCGACCTGCTTTGGCCGGCGGCCATGATCGCCATGACCGGTTCGGTCTGGCTTGGCGCCCGACCGACCTCACCCACACCATCTTCATTCCTCCTGACGGCGCCCCGGAGGGCCATCCTGACCGTCGTCCTGGCGGCCTGCACCGTGATCCTGGTGCTGGGCAACGTGCAGCACGTGCACGCGCTCGTGCTCGGGCTCGCAGGCGCCACGCTCCTGGTGGGTGCGGCCCGGATGGCCGTCTCACTACGCGAGCAGAGGGCCGTGAACGAGTCACGAGAGCATCAGGCCGTCACGGACGAGCTCACCGGGCTGGGCAACCGTCGCCGCCTACTGGACGAACTCGAAAGCGCCCTGGCGGCGTTGCCACCAGGCGGCACCCTGGCCCTGCTCCTGATCGATCTGGACCACTTCAAGGAGATCAACGACTCGTTCGGGCACCAGACCGGAGACGCACTCCTGCGTCAGATCGGTCCGCGCATCCGCCAGGTCGTCCGGCGCAACGACCTGGTGGCGCGCCTGGGCGGCGACGAGTTCGCGGTCCTCCTCTATGGGGCGGACGCCTACAAAGCGACAACCGTGGCGCGGCGGATCACCACCCTGCTCGAAGAGCCGATCGACGTCCGCACCGCCAGTCTCCATGTCGGTGCCAGCATCGGCGTCGCTCTCGCGCCCGACCACGCCATGACCGCCGGCGAGCTAATTCACTGCGCCGATATCGCCATGTACCGGGCCAAGAACGAAAGGGGGTCGTTCGATGTCTACGAGGCGGCCCTCGACGACGAGGCCGACCGCTTCGCCCTCCTTGAGGATCTGCGGGTCGCCATGGCAGATGGTTCCCTGGCACTGCACTACCAACCCGAAATCGATCTGCGCACAGGCGAGGTGGTGACCGTCGAGGCACTCTTGCGGTGGCCCCACCCGACCCTCGGACTCATCCCGCCTGCACACCTCCTGGCTCTCGCCGAGGAGAGTGGCCTGATCCACTCCCTCGCCACCTGGGTCTTCGAGATGGCGGTGGCCGATTGCGCCCGTTGGTGGCACAACGGTCATCGGGCCGCGGTTGCCGTCAACCTCCTGGCCACCGATCTCTTGGACTCGTCGTTACCGCGGCGGGTCGGCGAGCTCCTGGCCCAGGCCGGCTTGCCGACCGAGGCCCTTGTCCTCGAAATCACCGAGGGGATGGTCGTGGCCGACGTGACCCGATCCAAGCGCGTCATTCAGGGCCTCGCCGATTCGGGCATTTTGGTCTCGATCGACGACTTCGGCACAGGGTTCTCCTCCATCTCCCACCTCAACGACCTGGCGGTCGGCGAGCTCAAACTGGACCGTACGTTCACGTCCGGCCTCCAAGGTGCAGATACGGGCGGCCGCGACGAGGCCATCGTCCGGTCCATCATCGACCTCGGGCACGCGCTCGGTCTGCGTGTCGTCGCTGAGGGGATTGAGCGGCTCGATTTCGTCCGCATGTTGGCTTCGCTCGGGTGTGATTCCGGACAGGGCTACGCCATTCAGGCCCCCTGTCCTGCGGATGAGATCAACTTCACCGGGTGGCACCACACGTCAGTGAGCGGTAGCGCCGCCTTGGCGTCCGATCTCAATCGCGCGCCCAGCCCTCCCCTTCCGTAGACCCGCATTCGGCAGAGTCCTCTTGTCGGCTACCGGTGGATAGGGCGTGGCCGTGTACCACCTGATTCCCTGGCGATAGTGTCACGACATGCGAGTGCTTCTGGTGGCGCCGCCGGGAGCGGGCAAGGGAACGCAGGCCACGAAACTGGCCGATCACTTTGGTGTCGTCCATCTCTCCAGTGGCGATCTCTTGCGCCAAGAAGTGAGATCGGGCACCGCGATCGGGCTGACAGCAGCCGACTATCTGCAACGGGGCGATCTTGTGCCCGATGAGCTGATTTTCACCATGTTGGTTGAGCCCATCGTCCAAGCCAGTCGTCACGGTGGCTATGTGCTCGACGGCTTTCCGCGGAATCTGCGCCAGGCGGAGGCGGCCTACAAATTGACGGAGCAGGTCGGAGGAATCGAACTCGAAGCAGTGGTCCATCTCAATGTCGCTCGTGACGAACTGACGCGACGGCTCCTGACCCGGGCAACCCGTCAAGGGCGGAATGATGACTCCGAGCAGATCATCACACATCGTTTCGAGGTCTACGCCGCCGAGACCGAACCACTTCTCACCTTCTATCGGGGGCGCGGACTGGTCCTCGAGATCAACGGTGAGCAGGACGAGGAGAAGGTGTTCTCAGACATCGTCGGCTCGTTCGAGCGGCACCGCCTCATTCGTCACGACTAATCGCCCCGAAGTGACGCCGAAGAGATGGATGTTCCCGCCTCTTTAGAACGTCCTTTCATTCGTGTATGCGCTCCTCTCATATGAGAGAGTCTGACGACTGAAAGGAGAGCACAATGAGCGATACTCAACTCGCGCGCCCGGTCAAGACACGCCACCACATGGGGCAGGCGATCAGTCTCCGGGGATTGCGGAGCGAGGTCACAAGAGCAAACGGATTCAACGCGAAGATCGCCGTCTTCCTGACCAACATCGTCGGATCGATGTGGTGTGCGTACGCGTTCGGGGTGTTGGCCCTGCTCGGCCTGCGGCCAGCCTTGCGACCTGGGGGCGAGGGCCTCATCGCGTGGATTGCCCAAACGTTCCTCCAGTTGGTGCTCCTGTCCGTCATCATGGTGGGCCAAAACGTCCAGAGTGAGGCGAGCGACGTGCGATCGCAACACACCTACGACGACACCGTCCAGATCCTTGATCGACTCGACATTCACACCCAGGGTGGCCTCAAGGATCTCGCTGACCTGATTGACCGTTTGGAGGCTGCCGTAAAGCCGCAGGCCACGTGATGGCGGCGGCTTCACGACGCAGGCAGGTTCCTTTAGTGCCGCAATGATGCGGGCCCTCAGTCTTCGAGGGTGACGTCGAACCTGTCGTAGTAGAACGCGAATTGTTTGCGGATATCGGCCGGGTCGAGCCCGAACGTCTCGGCGCTGTAGGTGTGCGGTCCGGAGCGTTCCTTCGAACTCTCCGCCCACCAGTCCTGCATGCGCTGGCGGGCGTCGACGCTGAGGTCGTCGCCGAGTTCCGCGTAGAGCTTGGCCACCGCCGCTAGCGGATCACGCTGCACCTCTGCGAACGAGACGTCGAAGAACCGGCTCTCATTTCCGCTGTCCCGGAACGCAATCAGGCGCTGGAGCGAGTAGCTCCAGAGCTCGGCGTTGTGGGCGCCGATCGCCACCGGATCGGGATTCGAGGTCAACACGTCGGACAGTGCCGCGAATACGGCACACACCGAAGGCAGGACCTTCCCGACGTCCCGGTGGGTCATCACGAACCGCGCGTCGGGATAGACCACATTGAGTGCGTCAATCGAGTGCATGTGGGCTGGTGTCTTCAGCCACCACCTCTCCGGCGGGCAGCGCCACTGCAACAGTTGCAGGACGCGTCGGTGGTACCGATAGGCGGGCTCCATGTCGCACCCCAGGAGCCACGAGCTGTAGGCGGGAATGCTGGCCATGCCCTCGAAGAGCTGCGATCTGAAGTCGAGAGCCATGAGGAGGATGCACTCCTGCGGGCCCGTCGCCGAGGTCGGCAGCATGCCCACGAAGCCAGGAAACATCTCGTTGGTGATGTCGATACCTATCTGTGTTTCGGCAATGCGCGGATCCGTGTGCTCGGTCGCCGTCTCCGGTGGCGGGCAGGGCTTCCCGGCCTCCCACGTCCGTAATGAGCGCCTGGTGGTGTCGCTGGCCAAAAGAAAACTCAAGGCGGTGGAGCCCGTCCGGGGTAGTCCGAGCCCGAACAGCGGAGCCACGATCTCCTGCTCGTTGATCTCGGGGTGTTGCGCATACCACTGCTCCACCTGGAGCCGGTTCACGAGCAGGCCGACGATCTGGTCGATCATGACGCTCTCGCCCAGCTCGTTGAGCGCCGATTCCGTCGTGAGCGAATTCACGAGGACGTCGAGGCCCTCCCGCCAGGAATCTCCCCCGAAATCCTCCGAACCCGCCCGTTCCACCGCGGACTCGATCAATTGTTCGACGCGTAGCTCCATGGCCCCAGTCTCCCGTCGCAGACCGTGCTGTGACGTCGTGACCTTACGGGACCACACCCCTCGTTTCCGAATCCACGCTGCCGGTATGGGCATCATAGGAGGGTTCGACCCCCTCATCTCCCGGTGTTGAGCCGGTCTGAAAGCCGGTCGACACGTACTGCTCGGGCCGGCGTTTTCCCTGGAGCGCAATGGAGGAAAGCACCTTCTTGTCTGCCCTGGTCAGTGGAGGCTGCACTATGCCCCGCGGCCAGAGGTGCCGGACGCGGACCACATTGAGTTCGGAGGCGTACACGGTGACCTGGGCGGCCAGGAAGAGGAAGCTGATGAGGCCGAGGACAAGGGCGAAGGTGCCGTACTCCTTGCTGGTATTGCGCAGGGAGTGCTCGACGAGCAGGCCACCGACATACTGCAAGACGGTCCAACCTACGGCGCCGACAATCGCTCCCGGCAGCATGTCCCGCCACGGGATCTGTTTCGGGGTGAGCAGCCTGAAAGCCACGAGAAAGAGGCCGATGTTCACGACCAGCGAGACCACCACCGCACCGACGACGGCCCACGCTCCGTGATGGCCGATCGTCACGAGGCCGGCCAACACCGTGCTGACGAGAAGAAAGAGGCCGAGCACCAGCATCATGAGGCCGGTCCGACCCAGCCGCGCCCAGAAGTTCGGACGGTCCACGGCCGGAATGTTCCAGATTTCCGCCTGCGCGTACTGAGCGGTCTGCAGCGCACCCTGCGAGCCCCACAGCACGAACAGAATCCCCACCACCAATCCGAACACGCTACGTCCCTGCAAGCCATGGATGTTCGTACTGAGCTTCGTCCCGACCACAGGGAACTGGGAAAAGGCCGAGTTCTCGACCCGCTGGACGAACGAGTGCTCGGAGCCATTGAAGAACCCGAGGATCGTGACCAGAAGGAGCAGAAGAGGAAAGAGCGACAGGAATCCGTAGAACGTGAGGAGCGCCGCCAGCGAGCCGCCGCGATCATCGCCGAACTTCTTGAAGACACCGACAGCAAAGGCCATCGGCCGAACGCCCTGTTGCACCTCGTCCGCCTTCCGGGCGAACCGCTCAATTGCGTTCATCGGACTTCCGTCGATCGCAGAGAAGACTCCGTGACGCTTGGCATGCAGTCTCGCATCGCTGTGACGTGTCTCCCTCCACGAGCTCGGCGTTCTTCTTCTCTTACCCCGAGCTGCACCGGTCAACCCGACACTATGGGTACGGTGGTACGCGGTGACGGCAAGGTCCACGGGTGGGCGCGGCGGGAGCGACACGGGGAAGCTCGACAGCTATCGCACCAAGCGGGATCCCAAGCGGACACCCGAGCCGATGGGTCGCCGTTCACGAGGGCACTCCCCCGGCCAGCGATTCGTGATTCAAGAGCACCATGCACGGAGCCTCCACTGGGATCTCCGGCTCGAGCACGACGGCGTGCTGGCCTCCTGGGCGCTTCCCAAAGGGCTCCCCGAGACGCCGGAGAAGAACCACCTGGCCGTGCACACCGAGGACCATCCCCTCGAATATGCGAGCTTCGAAGGCGAAATCCCGCAGGGTGAGTACGGGGGCGGCCGAATGACGATCTGGGACGCCGGTCACTACGACGTGGAAAAGTGGTCGGACTCCGAGGTCAAGTTCGTCCTTCATGGGGCCAAGAGCGAGGGCAGCTTCGTGCTCTTCCAGACCAAGGACCGCGACTGGATGATCCACCGGCACGGCCGGTCGACCAGGGCCGACGACATGCCCGGCTCCATCAAGCCCATGCTGGCCGTGGCGGGACAACTCCCGGCCGACAGCGAAGGCTGGGCGTTCGAGGTCAAATGGGACGGCGTGCGGGCCATCCTTTTCGTCGAAGGGGGTCGCGTGCGAGCCCACAGCCGGAACGATCTTGACGTGACGGTTTCATTCCCCGAGCTCGCCGATGTCGGAAAGTTCCTCGGCATGACCACCTGCGTCATTGACGGCGAGATCGTGGCACTGGGAGACGACGGGCGACCGAGCTTTTCGAGGCTGCAGCAGCGCATGCACGTGTCGAACCCACGAGAGGCGAAACGGCGATCCCTCTCCGATCCCGTCACCTTCGTGGCGTTCGACCTTCTCTATGTCGACGGGCATGCCCTGCTTGATGCCACCTACGAC
>Ga0182016_10004558_pt1 | contig 15258 bp, 7 predicted proteins | sample 712S2MmetaG_FD_120491 | JGI IMG/M metagenome (GOLD analysis project Ga0182016, IMG submission 120491) | Permafrost microbial communities from Stordalen Mire, Sweden - 712S2M metaG | ecosystem: Environmental > Terrestrial > Soil > Wetlands > Permafrost | place: Sweden: Stordalen | collected...
CATTGAAAGCCGCCGCCAGTTCGCGCGGATCATTTCTTTCCAGCAAAATCTCCGCGATGCCGTTGGCTTTGGCATAAGGCACGTTGTCGCGGAATCGTTCGATCACCGCGAAGTCGTTTTGCTTCTGGCAAAGCAAAATGCTGCTTTGGCCGAGGTTCAACAAAGTTGAACGCACCTGCCAGACGCCAAGCTGTGACGTGCAGATTTCCTTTTCAGGCGACGGCACGACCGCCGCCGGTTTTTCCAACTGCTTTCTCAATTCGCCCAACGATTGAAATTCGTTGGCGATGACGCTGAAGGCGGCACGGTAGCCTTTCATTTCGGAATCGGTGAAACGCCCGGACTCACCACCCGGCACGCTGAATTTCTGACGTTCACCCGCGCGCATCAATCCGCCAGATTCTTCTTTAATGCCCAACCGGGCATCAGACCAAGCCGTTTCCGGTTTATCTGGCGGAATGGCCAGTGAATAAATGGACAGCTTTGACAACCGTTCCAGTTCGCTGATTGGAATGGCCATTTCACCCGACCACAGCCTTGCGGAGATGATGTCGCCCGCTTGGATGCGCGAGAACAGGCTGAACTCGTGAACGCCCAAGGCGGATGCGCTTTTGCTAATCGTCAGAGCGTCAGACTCCGACACGTCATTTTTTATTTGCATAGTTTTCCTTTCGTTTTTTAGCCGAATTATATCCCAAACCGGAAATGAAGGTTGTAATGAAATCGTTACAACTTTCAATTTCATTTCATTGCCGCCGGAAGGCCTTTTGCCGTCAGACAACCGCTTCCGTTTCAGACAATTTATTTCCCTGTGCATTTGCATTTCCCGATTATTACATCTCCGCAGAGAAATTGTTGTCCTGTATTTAGGACAAAATGATCGCACTTTTGTTCGAGCAAATTGCGCCACCCTGGGCGCAATCAGAAACGACAATGACTTTTTCACCACATAAGTTTGCCGGAAGAAAATAACGCGCCTGTGCGATTTCCGCACAGATTGAAAATGGAGTGCGTAGCACAAATGTCACCCGCCGCGACCAACGCGCGTTCCGCTGCGGCTTCACGCGCGCTCGTCGCGGGCGGAGGATGAAAAACGCAGTCGCGTTTGCTTCCGTCAGCGGCACGGCGGCGGACGTTACATTACGGCTCCGTTCCAGCCGTCTCTACGCCTGCATTTCACTTTTCCGCTCGCCGAACCGCTGACCGAAGCAGTTTGTTATTTTTCGCCATGAAGCCAAGCGACGGATACTTTCAAGCATTTGGCAATAGCCGAAACTTCGTAATCCATCAAATAGCGTTCCTGCCGCTCAATGCGCGAAATGGCAGTTTGGTCGAGAACGACACCTTTAGCCGCCAAGCGACCGGCCAAATCATCTTGCGAAACCGGCGGCTTGCTTTTTAAGCGCGCTTCCCGAATCCGCCTGCCGATGATATTCCGGCGCGGCAATTGATGAGTTTTTTTCAAAATATATGAATTATGCAGAATTCACATATTGACATTTACTGGAAAAGCGGCTTTTAATTATGTGGACTTAACATAACACCATGAATGACGTGCAAATCACCAAAGCGGCAAAGCCAAGAATTTTGATCGTCGAGGATGACACGCCTCTTGCGATGATGATGGCAAGTTTGTTGACGCGCGCCGGATGCGAAGTGCATGGCGCACATACCGGAGAAAAGGCAATGAGGCTGACTCAGGAAATCAAATTTGACCTGATTACATTGGACGTTGATTTACCCGATATAAGCGGGTTTGAAATTTGCCTCGAACTTAAACAAAGACATCTTTTCCGCCATACACCCATCATTTTTATTTCAGCAAGACCTTGTGATGAAGACCGCCAACGTATTTTTGAACTTGGCGCGGCAGATTACATTACAAAACCGTTCGGGATTGAATTTGCTCCGCGATTGCTTTCACATATCAAATCCGCGTCCAACGGTTTTGACGACCGCGCAGAGCCTTTCGCGCCTATCACGAAGAACGTGGAATCTGGCCGCGCGAAAGTTTTACACGGTATTGCGGATAAAGTTCTTTGATTTTTCCAGCCATGCTACGAGGAAATAAATTTTCCAATTTTGCGCCGAGGATGCGAGCGAGAATAAACAGTTCGAGATCGGGAACACGCCGTTGCTGGTTTTCAAGGTTCGTCACCGACCCCCGGCTGGTGTCCCATCCGAGCAGTTGCAGTTTCGCGGCGAGACGCTCTTGCGACCAACCTTTTTTCTCGCGCAACTGTCGCACTTGCGGCCCGACAACATTTAATTGTGACGGCTTTTTTTTGATGCTGGCACGTTAGCAATGAGAAACGCATTTTATTGTCAGCTTTACCCGACATTGTTATTTTGAATTTCACTTGACCCGAAATGAAAAAATGTTAAACCGAAGGCACAGGCAGAAGTTTGGGATGAAAAATTGTTATGCGGCAACCAAAACCAGAGCGCAATCTTTGGGCGCGAGAATTTTGCGTTGCAAAAATACAAAGAAAATGACCCTATGAAATTCTTTTCCAAAAAATCATTGATAGTTGCCGCCCTTTTGGGAACGGCAAGCATTGCCGGAATGATGCTTGTCCACGCCCAAGAGACGGCAACATTGACGACAACTTCAATCATCCCACGGTCGCCAGCGAATTTACCGGCAATCGAGTCGTATTCCGAAGCGCAGTTGACGCAGTTGATAAACACTCTGGCGGCTACGCCGTTGATTTGGCCGAGCAATTTTGTTGCTAATGGCAATATGTCGGGAACATTTTGGTCTTTGGCTCACCCCGATTGGCCGCCGCTTCCATGCGCGTTTGGAACGCCATTTTGGAATTTAACTCCACGTTCCACTTCATTTTCAGCAATGTCTTTCTCGTCGGATTCAGATTCAGATTCGGGTTCGGGATTTTTCCTGCTCGATGACGTTGATTTCCCACCGAGTTTCGGCGACGGTGACGGCGGCACGAACGTCTTTACCCCAAGTTTTCAGCCAATGGTCTTGCCTACGACCAATGATTTATGGCTCGAAATTACCGGAACAACGAATACCGGCACAAGTATCACAGCTTACATTACAATTCATCCACCGTGGAATATAACTAATGGCGTTTGGGACATATTTGCCACTACAAATCTTGCGCCGACAGCTTGGCAATGGGTTTTCCGCTCCGCACCCGGCCAGACGAACGCCGTCATAACTGGACTGGCCTATCCCAATGAGTTCTTCAATGCCGCTTCGACAAACGACACGGACGGCGACGGATTATCAGATGCTTTTGAAAAATGGGTAAGCCATACAAACCCAAATTTGTATTCCACCGATGGCACAGGCATGAGCGATGGTTGGGAATGGCAAAATTTCGGACATATCGGCGTTGACCCGAACGCTGATCCTGACGGCGACGGACTTTCTAACTATCAGGAGTTCATGGGCGGCACTAATCCTAATGTCCCTGACAATTACAATGCGTTGCTAACCGAACCCAAACCCAACACCGATTTGCCTTAACTTTTAATTTGATGCGATATGAAAACCCTGACTCAAATTTTGTTTGTTGAATCGTCATTTATGTTCCTGCTTTGCCGTCGCTTGGGAATTGCGTTAATTGTTTTATTGAACGGCCACGCACTCGCGCAGAACCCACTGGCATCTTTGCCAAGCTCGTCCACACCGCCGACCTTCGTGACGGCGCAGAATCAACCGAACGCGCTAGGCGTTGCACCAATGGGAAATGTCGCGGCGTGGCACTCTGCGTTGCCAGCGCCTATTGCTAATGCGCCTGAATTGAACGGAGTGGTTGGCGACCGTCAACAAATGGAACAATATGTTGCCGCTAATCCCGACTCGCCTTATGCGCCGTGGTTGCACAATACGCTGGCAAGCACTTATCGCCATTCAGGAAGAATTACGCTGGCATTAAGCCATTGGAGAACGGTCTGGCAGCAACTCAAAAACGCGACCGACTCCGATTCTCAAAATGAAGCCAATCATGCGCTGGCTGGACAGGCGGAATTGCTAACGACATTAGGGCGTGTCGGAGAATTGCATGATTTATTGAAGGCGGCAGAAGGACGAAACATTTCCGACCCCGCAGATCGCCAGCGCATTGAAAAGGCGCGGGAAGGGTATGTTATGATGCTCCGCAATCCCGAACTTAATTTCCGTTGCGGCACACTGGCTTTGGCCGAAATCGCCCGAATGCAAGGCAAGCCACAGTCCACCATTGACGCATTGATTGAAGAACCATCGCCCAAAGAAGGCATTTCATTACTTCGGCTGGTTCAATTGAGCCGACAATATGATTTGGGCATGGTAGCAGTGAAGCGCACTGACAGCACACCTTTACCCACGCCTTGCATTGTTCATTGGGCGCAAAACCATTACGGCGCATTGCTGGAATACCGCGCGGATTTAGGTTCTTATCGCGCAATTTTTGGCGAACCAAACTGGATTTCAGCACCAGATGTAGATGCCGAAGCCAGCGGCTACTTTTTGATACCCGCAAATCAGCGGCCAGCATCGTGGTCTTTGGTTTCTGATTCAGAATGTTCTCAAGTTCTTGGAAAAAGTTTTATTTACACCATTGACGACACAAAAGATAAAGGCTGCAAGGTTGACCCGACCAATCCGGGTGCGAAATGCCCCGACTGCCCTGATGCAAAGGGGATGCCAGCGTGGTGGGTTACTGAACCCTACATCAATGCTTGGCTGGCCGACGAACCTGTTAGTTACACCACTTCACGCGGCGAAGATTTTCCATTTAGAGTCACCGTCAAACAGCGGGATTCGCTTGGAACGATTTTTACCTATCCGCGCCCCGGCCTTTTGCACAACTGGTATTCACGGATTTTCATACAGGGAATGCCTCTGACAGTTCCACAATACACGACCAACAGTATTACTCATGTGATTACAACGAACAATGTGGCCGTGGCTGAAACCAATGGTTTTGCAACTTTTACGGCAACCGTTGACCTTCCTACTGGAGGGCAAGTGACCTATAATTCAAGTTCAAACTGGAGTTCATCTTATGATGAAGAAACCAAAACGACATTAGCTCCGGCTTATGGTCAAACTGGGGACGGGACACAATATCCAGTTCCCGGATTTCCGTTTGGGGGTAAGGGGATACCGCCCTCGGAATTTACGAATCTTCCGCCGCCCGGAGTTGCAACGGAATTAGATTATCAATTCTGGAACGATGGAGCAGGAGGCTTCCGCGTTTTCCATCCCGACGGCAGCATAGATCGGTATGGCGTAACTTGTTGGGAAGCCAATCCCACTCTCGGATTTTATGAAGCTGAAGCCTTATTGACTACACATACCGACCCACTTGGAAATGATGTCAATTTGTCCTACCAACTTTACACTAATGGGACTGGCAACATTTATTTTCGACTTACACAGGTTGTTGATTACGATGGCAAGACCAATAGCTTTGTCTATTTCTCAAGTAGTTCTGGCTTATTGAAGCAAATTGTGACTCCTTACAGTCAGACCGCAACATTCGCTTATGACAGTTCAGGAAACTTAACCAATATCACGGACGCCGTTACTAATAGCAGCGGGATAACATGGGATGCCAACGGACGGGTAAGCGCCTTGAATACGCCTTACGGAACGACTAGCTTTAATTATTACGACGCCGACCTTCCGGGGACGAACGACTCGACCTTAAACGGCGATGTTCCGGTAGATCGTTCAGTTACAGTGGTTGACCCGAATAGCGGAACGAACATCTATGCTTATTGTTTTAACTCACAGAGCGGTGCAGGGACGCCTTCACAATTTGATTCCAGTGTAATTCCTCAAAGCACACCACTAGGCACTTTGGATACAGGAACAAACGAAGTTGGACATGATTATGTCGCCGTCTGTTTCCGAAATAGCTTCCATTGGGACACCCGCGAATCGGCTTCGCTTTCAACAGTAAATGTCGGCTCTATGACTTCAACTGACTTTGCGAAAGCGCGGATGCAGCATTGGCTTGGCGACTCGAACAATGTCTATCAAACCAGCCTTCTTTCAGTCGAACAAGACCCTTCGCCGGACGGAACAATCGCAGGGCAATTGACATTTTATGATTACTACGGTAAGAGTTTGAAATTCCTTCAAGGCACTAACTCACAAGTTGCCGTGGTTGCTCGTCGTCAGCCTTCCGGCCAGACCGAATACGATTGGAAGCAATATAACTCGGCTGGCTACGTCACAAAGGATATTTCCACCTACGCCTTGGCTAGTGGCACAGTTCAGACTCGGACAAATACTTTTATCTATGCAACGAATACAATTTCACTTGTATTAAGCAACACCGCGAATGGTTCGCTTGTTGGTTTCATCTATGATCTCAACGATGGTGCGGGCAACAATTCCACCGGTCCAGCTTATCCTGCTCCAATTTTTGACTTTAGCGAAACTAGCACGAATACATGCGGAGCTTGGTCGTTGGCTGTTTTGGGGGGCGTCTCAACAGTATCCTACCCCAATCTCCTTGTTGCTTCCATAGATGCTTCTGGCTTTACGAACCAATTTGGCGGTTATACGCAGAAAAGCATAAATACCATTACTCACAGCTATACTGCATGGCAATATGATAATCTTTGGGTGAAAAATACTTGGAATCAATATGTAACAAAGACATATACCATCCCGCTTCCAACGCGATTAACGAACGCGCTCGGCTATGTAACTACGCTGACTTATGATGGCAGCAATCGGCTTACCAGCGTTCATTCACCGGCTGGATTGACGACAACGAATAACTATAATTCGGCTGGTTTCCTCACCCAAGTTACGGACATCGAAATTGGGCGGACTAATTCATACACCTATGCCAATGGCTTGGTTTTGACTCATCAAAACGAACGCGGCCTAGTCACTACCTATGCTTGGGATAAGTTGCAGCGGTTAATTTCGCAGTCCGACCAAGAAGGTTATGTTTCCAACATCTATACTCGCCTTGACTTGACGGCCTCACGCGACAAACTTGGAAATTGGACTTATTTGGGTTACGACTCGCTCCAACACCTTGTAGCCACTACAAACGCCAATCAGGAAGTAACACTTGCCTCTTACTGTTCCTGCGGCGCGCTCGAATGGCTGCGTGACCCGCTCGGTAATTTCACTTATTACAACTATGATTTGGCTGGACGATTGACCAGTGTGCAATATCCCGATAGCTATATTGTCAACAATACTTACAATGCATTGAACGAATTGACAAAAACGTCTGACTCGCTCGGATATGTTACAAATTTCTATAACCTGCAAGGTTTAATAACTGCTTCTGTTAATTCAGTCGGAATAATTCAGTCAAATAGCTATGACATTCTGAATCGTCCTTTATCTGTAACTGACAGTCGAGGCGTTACAACTCTATTAACCTATGATGCTGTTGGTCGCGTGTTGACGAACAGCGTCGCTGGACTTATGACGAATAGCTTTGCCTATGCGGCCAGTGGCCTTATTCAATCAGTAGATGGGCTTCGCACCAACATTACGCGCTTTCAAAATGACGCGCTCGGTCGAGTGCTACTTCGCACAAATGCTAACAGCGAAGTGACACAATTCCAGTATGACTCTTCCGGCAACATTACCAATCTAGTGGATGGTAAATCGCAGAAAACTATTTTTCAATTCGACGCATTTAGTCGGCTGACAAATAAATTGGATAATACCTCAACATCTATTTCCCGATTGACGTATAATGCTAACAGTCAAATTGCAACTAGCTGGACGCCGGAAAAAGGCACGGCGACATTTATCCGTGATCCGATGGGGCGGGTGCGAACCAATAGCTACCCGTTGAATCCGCAGTTGATTTTTTCGTATGATTTAGACGGACACTTAACCAACATGGTAGATGGACTTGGTTCAACCACGTTCACATATTCGCCAGCGGGACAATTAGAAAACGAAGGCGGTCTTTGGCCGAATGATACCGTCAGCCGCAGTTACAATAATCGGTTGCGCGCCAGCTTGACGGTTGGTTCGCAAAGCGTGGCATACTCCTTTGATGCCGCCCGTCGTTTGCAGACGATTATTTCCGGCACTGGAACATTCGGTTATACTTATCAATCTGGCTTTGGCGGGAGTTATAGCTCTCCATTGGTGCAAACAATTTCTTTGCCAAATGGAATGTCTATCACCAATGGTTACGATAATGCGGGAAGGCTCACGACTACCGCAATGCTCAATTCTTCGCTCGCCGCACTCGATTTACAGCAATATGCCTATAACGCAAATAATTGGCGAACAAGTCAGACTCGTTACGATGGCAGTTCGGTTGCTTACACATACGATCATATCGGGCAGCTTAAAACCGCGAGCGCGAAGGAATCCGGCGGTGCGTCTCGGTTGAACGAACAACTCGGCTACGCCTATGATGCCGCCGGAAATCTCAATGTCCGCACAAACAACACGCTCACGCAAACCTTTAGTGTCAACTCAATCAATGAACTTACAAGCGCAACTCGCGCTGGCACATTGACGGCGGCGGGTAACACGGCGCAAGCGGCAACTAGCGTCAACGTCAACGGACAGAGTGCCGCAACTTACGGTGACAATACATTTGCGACAACTGCGGGGTTGAGCCTTGCCAATGGCGCAAACACATTCACAACGGTAGTCCAATATGCGAGCCTGACTCTCACGAACACCACCACTTCCCAACTGCCAACGCCAGTTGCCTTTCTGTATGATGCCAACGGAAATTTAACGAACGACGGATTGCGAAGTTTGAGTTACGACGATGAAAACCAGTTGGTTGATGTCACCATTGCTGGACAATCGAAATCAGACTTTTTTTATGATGGTTTGGGGAGGCGACGTATTGTCCGCGACTATATTTGGACTGGCGCGTGGAGTCTCACTAACGAAGTCCACTACATTTACGATGGCAATTTAGCCATTCAAGAGTGGGATGCGAATAATAACGTGCTGGTCACTTATGATCGTGGGTTGGACTTGAGCGGTAGTTTGCAGGGCGCGGGTGGTATTGGCGGGTTGCTGGCGCGAACAGACATCAAGGGAGCTATCTTTTATCATAGCGATGGAATGGGCAATGTGACTACGTTGTTTGATAAATATCAAACGCTGGAAGGCAGATACCTTTATGATTCTTACGGCAACATCGTCGGTAAGTGGGGGCCGTATGCCGATGTCAACATCTACCGCTATTCATCAAGAGAATTTCATCCGCTATCTGGACTCTACTACTACGGCGGAAGATTTTACGACCCGAACTTACAGCGTTTCGTTAATAAAGACCCGCTTGGTGTTTTGGGTGGCCCAAATCCATACGAATTTGTTCTCAATGACCCAATGATATTTTTTGACCCAAATGGTCTTTATACATTTGGAGAGTGGGTGTCAATCACAGGTGCGGGTTTCGGCGGACTTGGACAAGGAGCGGCGAACGTAGGCAACGCAGCGTATAACCTTGTGGCTGGCCCGGCGGCATTGGCAGGAACATTGTCCACTTCATCAGGTCGTCAACAGACAGCCAATAATTTGGCTATGGCGGCGGCATTGGCAAAGAAATATGCAAACGACCCCTGTTTCCGCGAAAAGATGAATAAGCTGCTTGGTGACGACGCTAAATCCATACTTTCAGACCCGGACAAATTGAGCAAATTGCTGGCAAATTTGGGGGTTAGCGGATTGACACTTGGCGCAGGTGCGCTTGCTGGTGGAGGTGCTGATGCTGATGTGGCACTCACAGAATTGGAGGCAATGTCGCCCGAAGCACTAGAGGAGGCCGCGACTACTGCACAAGCCGCAAATACGGCAGCTACCACATTAAATGAAAATGACGTGGTTGTGGGATTGGCTAAAGATGGCCAAATTTTGAAACAAGCCGCTTATCCTGATAATCCGGCGCTTGCACCATCACACGAACAGTTGGCTCAAAGTGCCGGAGTTTTGCAAGAAAACGGCCAGCTATCGGATGGTGTCGAAGCCTTCACTGTTTGGAAGGAAAATGGAGCGATTCAGGTGAGGGGATCGGGGAATTTTAATCCTACCGTTAGCCCAAGCACCGAAGCATTATTGAGACAAACATTCAAATAATTGGTATGACAAATGATTTTCCCGACATATTTTCCAAGCTACAATGCTGTCATTCGATTCTTAATACAGCGTGGCCGAAGCCGGACGTTCCGCAAATGTCCGGCGCGCGGTCATTTCTTGGAACGAAACTATTTACCGCGCTAGAGAACATTACGGTTTCAATCAAGAATGAGTTGGACGCCGCACCAAAAATGCAGCTTTTTTCAAACACATGGAACTCATTTTCAGCCGTGGTCAACCAGCTTAAAGTTTTAGGCAGACAAAGCACAAATCCTGAAATTGATCGAGCGTTTAATCTTCTATATTTTACATCCGGTGTTTTATATTACGAAATTGCAAAAGCCAACTCGATGATTCCGAAAAATGATACCCGATTTTCACACGTCGAAAAATTTGAGGAGCTTGTTTTGCTCTGCAAATGGACAACAGAAATAAAAAATGATTCTACGTTCGTTAAACAACTAGACCGAGAAATCAATGAGTGTTTGACCAAGTTAAATCCATTGACATCGCCATAAAACATATAAAATGCTATAACCTTTTTATGAAAACGACATATTCTTCCATCTGCGGCTCAATGGTGATCGGTATGTTATTTGCCGCGACCACACAACTCCACGCACAAGGCGCTTTTTCAACAGGACAGCAATTCAGTATAACATTTTCGGCAACGGCAGGTTCGCCAGGAACGAACCAACCTTTGGGTTCGGCACTTTTCTATCAAAACGGTTTGGACTATGATACTGAAACTCCTGCGTTAAATGTTTTTGTAATTTTGATTGATCTTGGGGAAAACCAAGCAACAGACGGCTGGATTTCTCAAATGGGAAGCGGCAGTTCATTATCACCCATCTTGGAACTCAATAACGAACTTTACGACGCCAGCATCCTATTTCCTCTCGGCAGTTTGCCGGGAAGCTCGTCCACCTCAACGGGAGTATATCCCGGAGCGGATACCAGTAGCGCGACTGCAAATTATTACTCTCAATACTGGCTGCTAACAGACGACCAAGTTCAAAATTTGATGGCGGGCAACTGGTATGCACAGGTGAGCTATGGCGGTGATACATATCTTGGCAATTTGACGACCGTTTCAGGAGTGACGCCTGTTCCAGAACCTGCAACATTTGCGCTTTTGGGATTGGGAATGACGGCAATTTTTCTCCGTCGTCGAAAATAACTTGTGAATCCCTTTTGCAGACAGCGTTTCATTTGTGGCTTGCTGCTACTTGGTATTCAGGCGACCGCGACTTTTCAGCTTCACGCGCAACATTATCCAGCAGGAAGTGAAGGCATAAAGTGCGCTACAATGCCGCCATCTGGATTTTACATTGACGATTACAACTCCTTTTATTTTTACAACAAAGTGCCGGGATTTGGTGGGCAACGACAAAGCGGATTTGAACAATTCTCTTACACGCAAACGCCTCGTTTAATGTGGATAACACCGTGGCATATTCTGGCTACTGATTTTGGTGCTGCGGTGAGAATTCCTCTTGTGGAGCGGTTATACACCCACAGCATTCCTTATGGTCCGCCAATCAGCACCTTCCCATTTCCGACTTACAATCACAAAACAGTAACAGACAGCCAGTTTGGTTTATCAGACATCCAAGTTGAGCCGCTTATTCTTGCTTGGCATTTGAAACGCTTTGATTTTGTTACAAGTTATTCGCTTTGGATTCCGACTGGCGACTGGAATCACAATAACTATATTTTCGATAATTTCGGACAAGGTTATTGGACGCACTCCATCGAATTTGGAATGACATGGTATCTCGATAGTGAAAAAACGTGGGCAATCTCGTTGCTCAATCATTATGATATAAACACGAAACAGTATAGCACACTGGTAAATGTGCCAGTGTCACCGTCTCATCCTCTAGGTATTGCTTCCGAAGATACTACGCTCGGTGACATATACACGCTTGAATGGGCTGTGAGTAAAACAATTGCTAAAGGCGTGGATGTCGGTGTCACCGGATACTATCAACAACAAGTTACGGACACTGAAGGGCCGACTTTGAACGGGCCAACATGGAAAAATGAAAAAATCCATGTGGCTGGCATCGGCCCTGAAATTAAAGGCGAATACACGAAATGGGGATTAAGCGGGTCACTTCGGTATGCTTATGAATTTTCGGCAATGGATCATCCTCAAGGACATTTGATTACTTTGACCGTCACAAAATCATTTTGAATTGCAGTTTTTTATATTCCGATACTTCTGGATTGTGACTGACGATTTTTTTGTTTGTGCAGCCAGTCGAATTTCTGTGTTTCGGAAATTTCCCTTTGGACATTTTTAGCCGCCACCGATGGCGACGATGTTGCTGCTGACTGATTGACTGATTCAGGAATTTCCTTCTTTGCCAAATCCGTCGCCGAAGGCCGTTGCGACGATTTGCGGACGGCGTTGAGCAATTCGCATTTGTCATCCGTATAAATTGTCAGGGCTTCTTTGAACCGGCTGGCCGAGACATAAAATTGCTCGCGGCCAGCGGCGCGGAATGATTCGGAACTTTCGGCCACAAACACGCAGTCCACGCCCTTGCTCTGCGAACTGTAAGACGTGAGGCAATAGCCATGCGTCAAATTTCCGTAATCTTTGGAAATCACCCAGCCGTTCGCCAGTTTGATGTCGCCGTCTTTGGTGAATCCTTTCACCTGTTTCAAATCACCGTTGTTGAGCCGTCGTTTGTCGTTTGTGAAACCGTTTTGCGTAATCCGAATCATGTCACCGGCGGCGAGAGCAATTTTACGGGATTCATAAATTTGGAAATGGGCAGTCATGTCCAGCGGAAGCGAGGCCGTCCCGCCATTCTGCCGCTCGACAGCAACGCCGCTGGCATCGTGTGCTTTTACCGTGACCCGCTCGCCGCGCCGGAAGCCGGGAACGTTTTGATGAAACTGAATCACCATGCCGGATTGATAATTCCTGGCATCGGCACGTTGCGCTTGCGTCCATTGCAAATTTTTGAGTTGAACCAGTTCACGCTCATTCGCGCCGAGTTTTTTGGCGGATTTCAATTTCGCACGAATTTCCCGCGTCACCCGCTCGCCTTCCGCGTGTGTCGGCGAAATGACCAGCGCCGACTTGCCCGCTTTCACCGCCGCAGCGTAATCCGTTGCCAACGCTTCATGCCGCTTGTCGGCATCCATTTCCCGCAACATCCCAAGTTTGTCCAATCGTTTGAAAGCGTTCTCCAGATTGCCACTTCGCAAATCAGCGACCACGGCTTTATGCGAGTCAGCCTTTTGCCGCCAGATTTCTTTCAGTTCGGCAGCTTGAAGATTGGCGTGCTTTTCCAAAATGCGGAGCGCATCGCCCCGCTCGACGGCGCGATGTTGCGCCGTGTCGCCGGACAGAACAATCCGGCAGTTTTGTTTTTCAGCGAGATCGGCCACGCGCGCCAGCGTGCGAACGCTCAAAAGTCCGGCCTCATCAATCCAAATCACCTGCCCGCGAACCTGCGCTTGCAGTTTTTCATTTTGCAAAAGAGCCTCGACAGTTTCCGCATTGGCAAATCCGGCATCCGACCGCAGGACGCCACGCGAGGCTTCTGCCGACGGCGCGAAGGTGAAAACTTTCTTGCCGTTGGATTCAATTCCGGCCACGGCTTCGCGCATCATCGTCGTTTTGCCAGTTCCCGCGCCGCCGCGAATGGCCGTGACGCGATCCGTGCTTTGCAGGACGTGCCGGATGGCGTGGCGTTGCTCATCGGAAAGTTTTGGATTTTGAAACTGATATTTGACCGAACCAAACGGCTTGAATTTACCCTTTCCATCTTGGACGAAATCAACCAGCCGTTTTTCTTCCGCCAGCACGTTCTTTGTCGTAAGCCATTGCCGACCGTCCACGTTTTCCTTAATCAGTTCATCGCGCAAAAGTTGGCGTTTAATTTGCGCCACGTCCACATCGCCCACACCGAAGCGTAGTGCGTGCCGGAGCAATTCTTTGTCGGTGACGATGGAGGCGCGTTCGTAACAATGCTGCATGGCAAAATCCATCGCCTTCATTTCGGAAATTTTTGGCGTGGCAGAAATTTGATTGCGGAGGCCGTCTTGGATGCCCGTCCGTTCATCGGCTGAAATGCGCTTGTCCCATAGTTCGCGTAATTCCGGCTTGGAAAACTGCTTTTGCTTTCGTTCGCGGGTGAGTGCCGCCAGTCCGTCTTTTCCTTTGGCCGACGTGATGCCCAATTCTTTGGCTTTCTGTTCGACCTGCTCCGTGCGCTTGGAAAATTCATCCAGCACCCGTTGCGGCACACCGGCCAGTTCCCAACCTTTGGCCGTCCGCTCAATCTGATAACCCAATTCATTCAGTTGCTTGGAAAACCGTGCATGGAACGCCGCTTCAAAATACGGCGCGTCGGCCTTCAAATCCCGAAACTGCCCGGCCTTCCATTTCTTTTCCTCATCGTCCCAAGTTGTGTTGAAGGTATAACAATGGGCGTGCAAATGCGGATCAGGAATGCCGTTCACTGGACGCGCCGTAAAGTGAATAAATTCCGCCCAAACCATGTTGCCCGTTTGACGATTTTCATTCGCCCCGTTTTTCCGAACCCGCGTTTTGATTTCCGATTCAATCTCGCGCATGGTTTGATTCACCGACATTTTGAACGCGCCTAAAATCCGTTCATCCTTCGTAAATTCATAAGCAACCGAAACCGATTTTGGACAATGGAAATTAAAATCATAACCGACCGTGCGATTGCTTTTGTTCCGTTGCGTCAGCCGTTCTTTTGTCCCCGGCTTTTCGTTATCGCAGAGAGATTCAAAAGCAGCCGTCGTCACCGCGCCTGACAATCCCAATTTCTGCGCTCCAATGCCGTTCCAATCGCCGCTGACTTCCTGCCCTTCACTGTAATAATCTTCGCGCTTCAAAGATTCGGCGAAGTATTCTTTGGCATTCCGGCTCGCTATGACTCTTAACATAGAGGCCACTTTAACCGGAATTTATCTCTCGTCATCCCCTTGAAGGCACTATTCGCACTAACTCCATTACTATCTGCCCACTACTCATTAACCCTGTTTTCCTAAACGGTTTTATCTTCATGGCAACGGTAACACACAGCTATGAAGACCATTTCAAACACCAATAATTCCGTCAGACATCTTCCCTTAGCACAGCTAGAGGGACTCGCCGCCCGGCGCGGCGTTGCGCAACTGTTGCGTAACAGTTGCGCAAACGTCTGACG
>Ga0182016_10004560_pt1 | contig 15255 bp, 17 predicted proteins | sample 712S2MmetaG_FD_120491 | JGI IMG/M metagenome (GOLD analysis project Ga0182016, IMG submission 120491) | Permafrost microbial communities from Stordalen Mire, Sweden - 712S2M metaG | ecosystem: Environmental > Terrestrial > Soil > Wetlands > Permafrost | place: Sweden: Stordalen | collected...
AGATGAAGGTGTACGTGGTGGGGCACACGGACAACGTGGGAGGACTGGCGTCAAACATGGATCTGTCAAAGCGGCGGTCGGCGGCGGTGGTGCAAGCGTTGACGAGCGAATATGGTGTGGCGGCAGACCGGCTGGCGCCATTTGGGGCTGGGCCGTACGCGCCAGTGGCGTCGAACGATAGCGAGGATGGGCGCTCGATGAACCGGCGAGTGGAGCTGGTGAAGCAGTAGCGTGACTGGTGGCCCACATCTCAAGGTGCCTCGCCTCTTGGCCAAGGGCTATGGAAGACCAGGCCCGAGGCTGACAACACCACCGATGTGAGCAGAGCGAAGAATCGCCGCGTCGAAATTGCTGACCCGAATTGTGCGGCACATTCGAAGTAGGCGCGAAAAACTGACTGTCGGTCACCTTAGCCGAGTAGCAATAGCCGAGTAGCAATCCGATCGCCAGTTATCCGAGGATTCGGCGATTCCGTCCGCTCAAGCCTGCTTGACGAAGCGCAGGGATGCGGAGTTCATGCAGTAGCGCAGGCCGGTGGGCGGGGGGCCGTCGTTGAAGACGTGGCCGAGATGAGCGTCGCAGAGGCGGCAGGAGACGGCGGTGCGGACCATCATCAGGCTGCTATCGACCTCATCGACGACGTTCTCTTTTGCGATGGGCTGCCAGAAGCTTGGCCAGCCGGTGCCGGAATCGAACTTGGTGTCTGAACCGAAGAGGGCCAGGTCGCAGCAGATGCAGCGGAAGATTCCGCGCTCTTCGAGATTCCAGTAGGCTCCGGTGAATGCCCGCTCGGTGTCGGCGTGGCGCGTGACCCAATAGGCGGTCTCGGAGAGCTGACGCCGCCATTCCTCATCGGTTTTGATGACGCGGGGAACGGTGACCGTGCCGGTTCGCTTGCCATCGGCTGAAAACTCGACAACGGTGACGGTCTTTGGGCCTTCATCCGCGCCCAGTGGCTTTGCCGCTGCGAAGACGCTGCGGCGCAATCCCCAGAAGGCTGCCGCGCTGACGGCGGTGGCGGCGGAGACGATGAAGGCGCGGCGGCCCATGCGCTGAAGGCGGTCGAGGCTGCTTGCAGAAACTGGCTTGGCTTGCTCTTGCGGATCGCTGGCCACAGTCGTCCTCCTCCAAGGCCGAATAATGCATGTTGCTGCACCACTCGCCCAGTTGTTAGATACCGGGCAGCGGAAGAAGTTACAAGTAGCCTACTCGTGCGCCAGTTCCGCCGCTTCGCGCACGCGCCAAGCCTGCCAAAGGTGGCGCCTCTCATGGGCCGCGATGACATGCAAGCCCGTGGCCAGGCTGAAGTACACACCGCGAATGAACGGGTTGGGGAATCGCACACCAGCCAGGTCGAGGCCGCTGTTGGTTTGCAGGAAAGCGCGCACATCTTCCTGACCCGCCAGGAAGCTGGGGAAAGCATCGGCGAGCGGCGGGGCGATTCGCGGCCGGATGCTGCGCGGCGCCTTGAGGCGGATCTTCACTGGCGGCTCAAGGGAGCGCGCGAACCACTCGCCTATCCATCCTGGTTTCGCTGGGCCGCAGCGCAATCTCCCTTGCTCCCGGGCTCGGATCGCCGGTTTCTGCATCGCGGCTAGATAGACCCGATTAGCGGTGGCCAGGTGGTCGATGCATTCGGCAACGCTCCACGACCCAGGATTGGCGCGCCAGCAGCCGCGTTCTTCAGTCAGGCCAGCCACCAGCGCCCGCGCGTCGCGCTCCGCTGCGTCAAGCTGGCCAATGAGTTCCTGAATGTCAACTGAAAGGCTCATACGCAAACCGAAGCTTGAAGTACGAAATGCATGCGCGGCTTATCCGCGAAGCAGGAATGGGCGCCTGAGTGGACTCTTGCAGGGCAAATCGACCGGGTGAAACCTGCGAAGCGGCATCAATACCGTTGCAGGAACTCCGGCTCGACGGGGTTCTCGAAGAGCGAGGCCTCACGGGTGACAATAGTGAGGCCCGATGGGGTGACAAAGTAGCGGCGCTTGTCCTCGACCGGGTCGTAGCCGATGACGGTGCCTTCGGGAATGTGCACGTCGCGGTCGATGATGGCGCGGCGGATGCGGCAGTGCCGGCCGATATTCACGTGGGAAAAGATAATGCTGGCGTCAACGTTGGAGTAGGAGTTGACGCGCACGTCCTGCGAGAGGACGCAGTTTGAGACCGAAGCGCCGGAGATGATGACGCCGGCGGTGATCACCGAGTTGACCGCCATGCCGGAGCGGCCCGGCTCGCCAAAGACGAACTTGGCCGGCGGGTACTGGCGCACACGGGTGCGGATCGGCCAGTTCTTGTCATATAGGTTGAAGACGGGCGAAACCGAGCAGAGGTCCATGTTCGCGTCGTAGTAGGCGTCCAGCGTGCCCACGTCGCGCCAATAGAGCGCCTGCTGTTTATTCTCATCCACAAAGGAGTAGGCCATCATCTTCTTTTTGCCCAGGAGGTTGGGCAGAATGTTGTGGCCGAAATCGTGTTTCGAGTTGGGATCTTCCGCGTCGGCGATGAGCGCCTTGAGCAGCACCTCGGTGTTAAAGATGTAGACGCCCATCGAGGCGTCAACGGCGTTGGGATTGGTGGGCGAGCGAAAGGTGGTGGAGGCCGGCTTCTCCTGGAAGCCCAGCACCTCTCCGCGGCGACCGACTTCGACCACGCCGAACTGCTTTACGTCTTCGGGCGGAATGGGCAGAGTGGCCAGAGTGATTTCGGCCTTGGTCTCCTTGTGCTGCTCCAGCATGAGGCTATAGTCCATCTTGTAGATGTGGTCGCCGGAGAGGATGATCATGTGCTTCGGCTGCTCGCTGCCGATCGAGTAAATATTTTGATAAACCGCATCGGCAGTGCCCATATACCAGTTGGCGCCGGTGCGCTGCGTGGGCGGCATTAGCTCGAAGAACTCGCCCAGCTCCTGGGCGACGATTCCCGTCCAGCCTTCGCGGATGTGCCGGTTGAGCGAGAGTGCCTTGTATTGGGTCATGATGAAGACTCTGCGCAGGCCGGAATTGATGCAGTTGGAGAGGGTGATGTCGATGATGCGGTAGTGCCCGCCAAAGGGGACGGCAGGTTTGGCGCGATCGCGAGTCAGTGGAAAGAGGCGTTCTCCCGCGCCGCCCGCAAGCAATACTCCGAGTGTGTCTTTCATATCCATCTCCGCCCCGCCTAAGTTGCTTGTTTTACTAGAGATGCGCACCCAGGAAGAAATGCCGCAATCCGGTATAGCATTCTCTCAGGCGATACTTTCTTTGAGGCATCACCGAACGGTGGAGAATACCATATGCAGGTGAATTTGGCAGCCCGTCCATTGCATCGACTCAATTGTAACGAGGATGTTCAGCCCTGTCTGGACCATCGGAATGGCAAGCGTGAACAAGGCACATATTGCTCCTCAATGCCAGGTTTGATGCGTGGCGGTTCGGGTTCGATCTGGAGATGAGGCTTGCGTTCGACAGCAACCGAGAACTGCGTTACCGCTTCTTTTTGAATTTGTACTCGACGCCGACCGAAATTCCGAAGTTCCAGTTGTCGTGGCCGCCCGTCCCCGTTGTGGGGGTGGAGTAATTGGTGCTGTAGCGAGTGAAAAGCGCGTCGGGCGTGACGCGAAAGACCCAGCGCGCCGAGCGGTTGAGATCGAAGTGGCCACCGAAGATCGCTGCCGGAGCAATCTGATTGTTATAAAAATCGACCGTTGACGGATTGTAGCCGAGCAAATCCTTCTCGAATTCGCCATAAGCTCCGCCCACCAGCACATGAGCGATTAGCGCGCCGTGTTTGTTGTGCGGACCCAGCCACTCCGGACCCGCGGCGAAGAGATACTGGGCCACAAATGGCCCTTTGATTGCGCCGCCGCCCGGCCCATCGTGATTGACCCCCGCGCCGCTGGAGCCGAGATACGCGCGCCCCGAGCCCTCCACGGCCCAGTGCTTGCTGAACCACCAGGAACCGGTGAGATCGAGGCCGCCCAGATTGGCCCCTTGATTGAGGGTGGGCCCAGCCATGATGTGGCCGTAGGCCGCACCCAGCGAGGCGTCGAAGCGGTTGTCATAGCGCACATTGGCCAGCGGATCGCTGGCGATGTATGTGCCATTGCCGGCAGTCGGAGAAGCAGTGCTCTGAGCCTGGACACTGGCGCCGGCACAAAGTACCAAGGCGGTTACGGCTAGAAGAGGGGCGGAAAAACGGACTTGAAGACGCATCACCATCCAGCTTACTAGACCGCGCCGAGGGGAGACAATCGGCAACCGGCTGCGAAGGACCGGAGTCAAGGCTCGCAGCGTTCCGTCTGGCGAGTCCACACCAGGTAGCGAACCGTCTTCAAGGTCTCGATGACCGCGGTAACGCTAGTCTCAGCAGCAGACTGCGGCGACAGGGAGGGAGCGGCGTGGGTGCGCCACTCGATGGGCAGGCGGCTGAAGATGAGCCCGGCGCGGCGCAGATGCGCGGCGCTGGAAACTACCTCGGCCGAGCGCCAGCCGTGGGCTTTCATAATGCGCGCGGAATAGCAGGCGTTCTGCACAGTATCCATGGCTTGCGGCTCGACAAAGATGGCGGAGGACGGAATGCCCTGGGCCTCGGCGGCGCGGGCCATTACGCGCGATTCGACAAACTGGTTATGGGCTGCGGCCCCGGAGAGAATCAGCCGAGGGGCCACGCCGCGCTGGTATTCCTGCACGGCTTCGGTTACGCGAGCCAATTGCGAAGGGGTTGGGTTGCCGTCGGAGTCGGCTGGAGAGCCCAAGACAATGATTGCGTCAAAGCGGGTGAGCGAGGTGTTGGAATCTGGCGCAAGCTGACGTGCGATCACTCCCCATGCAAGCAGGGCTAAGGCAAGCGCGGCGGCGGAGAGGGCCAGCCGGCGTTGCCAACTGAGGCGTTTGCGCCGGACCGGGGCTGGACGGCGACTGGGTCTGCGGGGCTGCTTGCGGGTCAGGTGATTTTCCTCCAGCCTCCACTGTAACGCGGAGGCTGGCTCAGGGGAGAACCTGCGGCTGTTTGCTGCGGCAACTGCCGAGGGAGAAGATCAGCTAAGGTCTGCCGAGGTGGCCCATGAGGAGAAGACAAAGTCCTTCAAGGGTTTGCGCTGGCGGGGCGCCACTTCTTGAGCGAGCATCTGCTCGTTGGTTAGAGCCGCCGGTTCACCTTGATAGCCGAGAGCGATGACCGCGCCAATGAGGTAATCCTCAGGGATTTCGAGGGCCTGACGCGCGGCAGAGGCGTCGAAGCCGGCCATCTGGTGGGTGGAGAGGCCGAGGGCGGCGGCTTGCAGGGTAAGATAGGATGCTGCCGCTCCCAGGTCATAGAGGGCAACACGGTTAGGAGCGCCGTTGTGGCTGAATGTGGTTCTGGTTGCGCCCAGGATCAGAACCGGCGCGTAAACCGCCCAGGTTTGGTTGATGGGCATCAGGGAATCGAATATTTTCTTGTAGGTCAGGGAGTTACGGACGCCAACGAGGAACCGCCAAGGCTGCTCGTTGTAAGAGGAGGCGGCCCATCGGGCGGCTTCAAAGACCTTGGCCAGGTCGGCGGGGCTGACTTCGCGGCTGGAGAAGGAACGGGGGCTCCAACGGTGGTGGAAGAGGGGCAGCACGCCATCGACGGCGGGGGCGTGCTTCAAGTGGCTGACTTCAGTGGCAGATAGGGTCATGGGTGAAAGCTCCTCGGGGATAATGAAACGCCTTTTTGATTCGGGACGGGGCGGAAGGATTCCGAGGGAAATGGCGAGCCAAAATGAAATGGGGCGCCGCACGGTTTCCGGGTTGGCGGGGATCCAGTAATAACATTGAGCGAGGTTACTTTAACGCAGGCAGAGAGTAGATACGAACTTCATTGGATTCAAAGGATGCGTAGTGGAGCCCATTCGGAGACAAAGCCGCTCGACCGTTCTTTGGGAACTCGCGATTCACAATTGGAGTTTGCGATTTGCGATCAAAGACGAACCAGCGTCCGTAGCCACCTTCATCGCAAGCCGAACCAAGAATCTTCACTAGAACATTGCACGGATGGGCATCATTCGTTGCAAACGATGCGTACCTAGAGAGATCGCGTGTCGCGCTATCGACAGTTCCATCGAATTGCGGAGGTAGCCAGGGAAGGGTTTCCGAAATGCCTGCCTTCCTGCAGATCATGAGCCGTCCAGCCGCAGTGTGCCCGTCTCGAGCCTGACCCGCTACACCTCCATCCCCCAGAAGTCCCACAATAGCCATATTCTCCCCGTCTTTGAGAGGAAAACTCCAAACACTCTTATCCTCGCCCTGCGAATTCAGAGCGCATCGAATATTAGCCCCGGCATAGATCATGTTGGCCGAGGTGTACTTTCCCGGGCGTAGTTCCTGAGTGCACGACACGAATGCAAATCCATGTTCACCAAACTTCGTGTCCCGCGTCCCAACGGGCCAATTCAAAGTCCACTTTTGGATTTCGGCTGGTGGAGAGCCATCTAAGACCGAATACGTTAGCGATCCGGAGAGAGCAGAGCCCTTGCCGAAGACAAGAGCGTTCTTGACGAAGGTTGTTTGTTCCAGGAACTCATCGAGTTCCACAACATCCTTCAAATTCGCGTCGAGCAGACGAACACCTGACCTTGATTGATTTCTCCCCTCCGAATCAAGATTCACGGATTCAATTCGAAACAGAAGCGTCCCGCCAGGCCCTGGCCTAGCCTCGCCTTGCGCTACAAGCTCGCCGTTTCCATCGGCCAGATAAGGGAGATCGCGTTTCGCCTTTAACACGCCCGATGAATTGAAAACTAGAATCCGAGCCAATCCGTCCACTTGGCGGTCGGGCGATTGACGGCAGTTGGGACTGACGTTGAATCCGACTGCCACAGTATCATCGTTCAACCAAACCACAAATCGGTAGCCGATAATCTGGCTGCCACATTTCGTTTCTGCGTCTGCTTGAAAGAACCTGACTGGCAGTCCATAAGCATTGAGTGCCACACGGATATCCGGGAGCGGTCCTATGTCGGTCTGTTCTTCGGAAGAAGATTTCAGTGCTGATGAACAGGCGGTGAGCAGCATGAATGCGATCAAGAGCTGCATCACCATGGCGAATCTCATTTTGACCAAGAGACGCATCTGTGCCACCATTCCTTCCGGCTATTTTTGTACTGACAGTGTATCGCTATGGACCGTTGGCGAGTTGAGGCGGGCGATCGGTTCAACTGGAGCGATCTCAGCCCAAGTGGGTGATTGTTGCGGCGTTGCGATGAGTGGACCGCAAGCTATCGCGCCTATCACAACGAGGCCTTAAGCTGGTAGGCAGGAGTTATGGTCTGGCATCTGCCCCTGAGCCTCGATATCTCGGCCTGGACGTCGGCAACCGGCGCATTGGTGTGGCTGTGTCCGATGAACTGGGCTTGACGGCTCAGCCTGTACTGACGCTGGAGCGGCGTCATAACCAGCGGGAGGATCTGCGTTCCCTGGCGCGGCTGGCGCGGCGATTTGGCGTGTCCGGAATCGTAGTGGGCAACCCAGTGCATCTGTCTGGCGATGTGAGCCAGCAGGCCGCCAAAACGCAGGCCTTTGCCGCCGAGCTGGGAGAACTGACCGGGTTGCCGATTCACCTGTGGGATGAGCGGCTGACCACGCGCGAGGCCCATCAGATCCTTTACGAAGCCGGCCACGCCCGCCAAGAGCATCGCAGGGTGGTGGATCAGGTGGCGGCTACGCTGATTCTGAAGTCGTTCATGGACCAAAGATCAGGGGTCAGAGATCAGAGATCAGGGACCAGGGACTAGGGACTAGGGACTAGAAATGGGCTGCTCAATGCGGCGATTTGGATTCCACTCATTTTCAAGAATAGGTACGCCACCTGGACTGCCATTCTCTCCTATTTCAGCGACGGCAACTGGCTCGTTTCTGTTCCCCAGTCCCTAGTCCCCAGTTCCTAGTCCCTGTTCCACCCCCCCCGCGTATAATGAAATTTCAAGTTCTAACATTTTTCGCGGAGTGAGCAATCCCGCTCCCCGCTTTGGATCCTGGATGCCCGAACACATCAAAAAGCAGCTCCTTGCGGAGATCGCTATTCTGGAGCACGAGCTCCAACACGAGCTTCCGGCGGAGATCAAGAAGGCCGTGGCAATGGGCGATCTCTCCGAGAACGCCGAGTATCACATGGCGAAGCAACGCCAGGACTTTGTCAACGCGCGCCTGGGCCAGCTCAAACGGCGCATGGCCGAGCTTTCGCTTGTCAACCTGACCAATATTCCCAGGGACAAGGCCGGCTTTGGCTCAACAGTGGTGGTCTACGACTCGACCAAGGACGAGGAGATCGTGTACCGCCTGGTGACCAGCGAAGAGTCGGACGTGGCCAAGGGCCTGATCTCGACCACCTCTCCCATTGGCCGCGGCATTGTGGGCAAGCGCGTGGGCGATGTTGCCACCATCGTCACCCCCAACGGCAAGCGCGAGCTTGAAATACTGAAACTGACCACCATTCACGATGAAGCGGTTGAGTACGAAAAGGACAACGGTACCGCCGCCGGCGCGGAGCAGTAAGGAAGATTGGAATGACCTGGACAAGCGCTTTTGGCCGTGCCTGCGGCTGGCTTCTCGATCACATTGTGCATGGCCTGGCGCTTACCCGCATCTCCCCCAACGCGCTTACCTTCATTGGCCTGATTATCAATATCGTAGCGGCGATTTTGTTTGGCCACGCCAACGCATCGAACTCCGGCCGCATGTTTTTCTACGCGGGCATGGTGATTTTTGGCGCAGGCCTCTTCGACATGGTGGACGGCCGCGTGGCCCGGCGCAATAACCAGGTCACGGTCTTCGGCTCGTTTTTCGATTCGGTGATCGACCGCTACTCCGATGTGGTGCTGTTCTTCGGCCTGCTGGTCTACTACGGGCGCATCAACCGGTTCCGCTACGTGGTGCTGGTGGCGTTTGTCATGGTGACCTCGCTGATGGTGAGCTATACGCGCGCCCGCGCCGAGGCTCTCATCGGCCAGTGCAAAGTCGGCTTTATGGAGCGGCCCGAGCGGATCGTGCTGATTATTTTGGGAGCTCTGTTCAACCGCTGGGGCGTGATGGCGCCGGTGCTGTGGGTGCTGGCCGCGCTCTCGACGATCACGGTGGCCCACCGCATTGTGTATACCTACCAGAACACCAAGCATCTTGCGCCGCTCAGCTGACGGGGCATTCGCCGGAGACTTTGGGCGCTTTGTTTCTGTTGTCGGCACTGCCGTTTCTGCCGGAATCTCCTGTCTTCCCATGCATTTGAGGTAAAGTAATACCGTACCGGCATTCCCAGCAAAGGAGGAGGCGCAGCCATGGCCCAGCAACCGTTTTTGAAGTCAATCCGCCCAGTCAACCTGCTCTCCTTCGGGCCGAATACGGAAGAGATCGAGCTGCGGCCGCTGAATATCCTGATCGGGCCGAATGGCGGAGGAAAATCGAATCTGATTGAGATTATCGGGTTGCTGAGCAAGCTCCCCGACAAGGATCCTTGGTCCACGGTGATCCAAACAGGCGGAGCGCCTGAGTGGATATGGAAAGGCAAGAACCCGGAGAAAAAGCCTCCGACGCTGTCTGTCACGGCTGGCGGACGACAGGCAGATTCTGTCGAAGGTTCCCTCATCGCCGTTGCGCGACGGCGCGGTGTGTCCAAGAGGAAGAAGTCGGAGAAGGAGTCGGAATCCAGCAGGCCTAAAACCGGGTTAGCATCTTTATACGGTACGGATACGTCCGGGATGCTGGGTGCGATGGGACTTAAACCAACAGTGAGATGGGTAGAGAAGCCCGTCTTCTATTCGATTGCATTGCAAGAGAGGGACGGAGCATTTGAGGTAGTCTCGGAGCGCTTTCATGAGATTGACGAGGGCGAGGATCCGGCAACCTCCAAGCTGGGAGGATACGAGCGGCCAGCCAGGACAGCGTTTAACTCTATCGCAAGGCTGTTAGATTCCCCGGAACAACTTCCGAAACTCACTCCTGGCCGCTCTGTCCTGTCCATGCCAGCTAGTGCGTCTCGTGTTTCCCCGGACGCATTGCTGATGACCAAACCGGAGCCGCCACGGATGCGCGAATTTGCAGGGGAAATCGAGCGATTCGCTTTCTATCGCGATTGGGTTTTTGGAAGCGACTCAGAAGTTCGTGATGTGCAGCCCGTGGGACTCGACAGCTATAAGCTTGCAAGAGATTCAAGCAATTTGGCGCAGGTTCTCAAAGCATGGAGGGACCGCGGCGACCAAGCTGTTTTCGATAGTTTGATCGAAATGCTGCGCAAATTCTATGAACCTGTGAAAGACATCGATACCGAATTGCTCGGAACTCATCTGCGCATCATGATTAAAGAAGACGGGCTGAATTCCCGTACCCCGGCGTCTCGCCTCTCAGATGGAACCTTGCGCTGGCTCATGTTGCTGATTGTTCTGCTTGATCCCACGCCACCACCTGTTATCTGCATTGACGAGCCTGAACTCGGATTGCACCCCGACATCATTCCCACTCTTGCCGACCTCCTACGCGACGCCTCAACGCGGACGCAGTTGATTTTGACAACGCACTCACGGAATTTGGTGGAATGTTTCTCCGACGATCCGGAAAGTGTGTGCGTTTGCGAAAAGTTTGACGGAGCTACGGAGATCAAGCGGCTTGAAGCGGATCGCATGAAGGTCTGGCTTGAGAAGTACTCACTGGGCCAGCTTTGGTCAAGCGGCGAGATCGGGGGAAATCGCTGGTGAGCGTCACGATCTTCTTCGAGGGTGGTGGGGACAAAGATGCCACACGGTCAAAGTGCAGAGAGGGTTTGTCCAATTATTGCGCAAAGCTCAAGCCGCCAAGGAGCCGTCTGAGGGTCGTTGCGGGAGGTGGCCGCGAGCAGACCTTTGACAAGTTCAGAACAGCAGTTCTGGATAGTCGCGCCGGCGAGGTTTCTGTTCTTTTGGTCGATTCCGAATGTCCGGTGACTGCCAATACGCCTATCGAGCATCTTCACGCCCTCGACGGTTGGGACTTTACTTCACTGCGGAACTCACAGGTGTTTCTGATGGTTCAAGCCATGGAAGCGTGGTTCCTGGCGGACCGCGAAACGCTGGCCACGTTTTACGACGGAGGGTTTCTGCCGAAATCGCTTCCGGGCAGTGCCACGAATGTCGAAATCATCCGTAAAGAAGACATTGAACCCGCCTTGAAGAATGCGACAAGAAAGACTGCGACCAAGGGCGAATACCACAAGATCAATCACGGGGCAGCGCTGTTGGCGCAAATTGATCCAGCCAAAGTTGAGAAAGCATCACCTCACGCCGCCAGCTTTCATCAATTTCTTCGCGGGCTGTAGCTCATAGTGCCCCTCAGCAGTTCACCGTGACGGCGGAGCAGCCGGGCTTGGTGGGCTTCCATTGGATGAGGAAGCTGGTCAGGGCCGAGGATTCCAGATGGCGCATGTCTTCGAATTCGCCGCTCTTCTGGCTGTAGAGCAGCGCGCCTGTGTCGCTGAGGACGGCGAGCGCGGGCACGCCTCTGTGCAGCGGAATCCCGTACTTCTCGGCGATATCGACATTCGCATCCATATGCCCGATGTTCACATGGACCAGGACGTAGTTGGCCTCCAGGATGGGCAGGTTCTTGGCGTCATGGAAGTAGAGGTCCAGCACCTGGCAGTCGCCGCACCAATCGCCGCCAAAATCGAGGAGGATGCGCTTGTGGGTCTGTGCCGCTGTCTTCAGGGCGGCGGCCAGGTCGGCTTTGGCCTGCGACGGATCGGGATAGATTTGGCGATTGGCGGAGCGGGCAGGGCCGGCGGCAAACGTGAGCAAAACGGCGAGGGCGAGGAGCTTGACGGTCTTCACAAAGGTTTCTCCACAACTGCTCTCAGTCTGCCACAAACGTGTGAGGCGGCGCTATTTTTAATGCCTCATTTCGGGGGTATTGAGATGTACTCTGGAGTGTGGCGAGAGAACTGCGCAGACGGCTGGAATCGGCGGCCTACCCCGATTTGGGAGCGATGATGGAGGGGTACGCCCACGCGGCGGCGGAGCTGGCCAAGCGCGAATTCAAGCAAAAACTGGACTTTACCTCGGAGTCGATCGACAGCCTGGACGATATTCTGGTGCGGGTGGGCGAGAGCCCGGAGCTCGACCTGGACTTTGAGGTGCGGCTCTGGGGCAGCTACCTGGGCGAGGTGCTGCGACGCCGCTATGCCGGCACCTGGGAGATGACGCAGTATCCCGGCGGCGCGGTTGCGGTTCCGGCGGTTGAGGTGCGGGCCTCGCGGCTGTTTCCGCTGCTCAAGGTCTACCGCAGGCTGACCGTGGGCGAAGAAGAAGATCTCAGAGCGTTCTATGCCATGGTGACGGAGCGGCTGGGCAAGCCTGCGCAGGTCAACTAGCTTTTGTCGCCGCCGGCGCCGTGCTGTCGAATGTACAGCGCCGCGTCGAACTTCTTCGCCGCCGAGGCGCCGGTCATGGTTCGCACCAGGCCAAAGACTGGGCGATTGAACCAGGGACGGTCGTGCCTGCCTACGATGGCCCAGGCAATGCCCGCATAGCCGCTGGGATCGCGCCCGTCGAGTTCATAGCGATCATTCAGGGTCACCGCCCAATCGGAGGCTGCGGCCGGGTCGGGCGCCGATTCCAGAATCTTCTTTGCCCAAACCATGCGCATATAGCCGTGCATCCAGCCGGTCGTCACCATCTGCCGCTGGGCCGCATTCCATAGATCGTCGGCGGTTTCGGCCCGCTCCAGTTGGGCGAGGGTGTAGCGATGAGGCCGCGGGTCGCCGGCGTGCTCTATGAGCGACTTCTTGGCCCACGGAGCAGCGCACTCCCAGTTATCGTAGTTCGGCTCGTGGCGCACGAACAGAACAGCCAGCTCTCGCCAGCCGATCAGCTCATCCAGAAAATTCTCGCCCGTGGCGGCGGGGGCTTTGCCTTCGGCTATGGCTTGGTTGACGGCCAGCGCCACGGTCAGCGGGCCTATATTCCCAAAATGCAGCCAGGGCGAGAGGCGGCTGGTGCCCTGCAACTCCGGGTGGTTGCGCGAACGATCGTAGTCTTTGAGTTCCAGGCTTACGAATTCGTCGAGGCGTTTGAGGGCGGCGTGCGTTCCGCCAGTAAAGCTGTCTACCGGTTTAACTGTGCGGTCCAGCTTAGTAAACCCTTCGGTGATGTCCTGCGCAAAATCGAAGCTCGGAAGAGCCTTCCATGGTTTCCACGGATGGGCCGGGGTCGTCTTTTCAGGCCTAACCAGATACTTCGGCAGCTCGGCCTTGAGATGCGGCCTGAAGTGGTGGAGCAGCACGAAGCTGCGGCCGAAGACGCGCGAAGGCACCACCACATCGGCATCGACTGTCCAGAAGGGCAGCTTGAGCCGCTTGGCCAGCACTTTGCGCCACCGTTCCGGCTCGCGGCAAGGGTTTTCATCGCCGATCAGCAGCGCGGCCTTGACTTCTTCGAGAAACGCTTCGAGGGAACCCTCCGGCGACCGCCGCACCACAAACCCCACTTCGCGCTCGGCGGCATCTTCAGCCACATCCCGCAATCCCTGCTGGAGGAAGTGGTAGTGGCGCAGATTGGCATTGGGGTAGTTGGGGATGACCTGGAAGTAAACCACCACCGGCAGTCCCAGGAGATTCCCCGCAGCAATCGCCACATCAAGAGCCGGATTGTCCACGATGCGCTGTGCCCGCTGCATCCAGTAGACGACGCAGCGGGCGGGCTGGCGAGGCGGGCCTGCGCGGCGCACCTGGACGCGGGGCTGGTCGGCCAGGCGGGCTAGCTCTTCGGGTATTTGTCCTGATTCAGCCAAGAGACGCCTCCATCCTATGGTAGACTTCGCCCAAATGCTTTCACTCAACGACAAACACTGGACAAGGTTGCGCGGAGGCTACAGAGTTCCGCTCGATCCGCGTCCGCTCCTCGCAAGACTCGAAACAGAGCAGGATACTACCTCAGTTTGGCATGAACTGTGGGGAGAACTGCACCACCAAGGCGATGTAGGCGGTGCCTCATACGCAGCGGTTCCGCATCTCGTGAGGATTTACCGGAAGCGCGGGGTGGTGGACTGGAACACCTATGCGATTGTCGCAATCATCGAGCTGGCTCGCAAAGAAGGCGGGAATCCCGATGTGCCAAAATGGCTGAAGGAAGACTACTTCCGTGCGATTCGAGAACTGGCTGAAATCGGCGTAGCAGAAGTCTTCCAGACTGATGATGCGGATAATGTGCGGGCCATTCTCAGCATTCTTGCCATCGAAAAAGGTCTTCGTACTCACGGAAGGTTCCTAGTCAATTACACCGACGCGGAGTTGCTGGACATCGAGTCCAGCGCATGAAAAAGGGCCACCCCACCGGCAGCCCACTCTGCGAATCCATGAAGCAAACGCCCTTCACTTCTTCACTGCTCGTCCTACCAGTTTCCCCAGGCGCGGCTGATGTAGTCGGCCAGCGTCATGCTGATCAGCGTTAGGAACATGAAGACGCCCGCGCCCACCGTCAGCATGGTCAGCTTCGAGCTGTACTTCACATGCATGAAGAACAGCACCACCAGAGTCATCTTGGTGCTGGCGATGGCCAGCGCGATCACTGGATTCCAGACGCCCAGGTCCACATACGATGCCCAGACGGTGAGCGCGGTGCCCAGCAGCAACGAGAAAAGGATGACCACATAGACCACGGGGCTTACGATGTGATGCGCGTGTTCGCTGTGTTGTGTTGGTTCGCTCATGCCGTTGTGTCCTTCATTGGTGCCTGCTGATTAGATAGAGCAGCGCGAAGAGATAGATCCAGACAATGTCGACAAAGTGCCAGTAGAGGCCGAAGTTCTCAACAAACGTAACGTGGCCCGAGGTGTACGCCCCGGCCCTGGCGCGGAAGATCATGAATGCCAAGATTCCGATGCCGATAATCATGTGCAGCGCGTGCATTCCGGTCATGAGGAAGTAGAGCGAGAAGTAAAGCTCGGTGTGGACCGCCATATCCGGCGCCAGCGGCTTGTCGTGGTATTCCTTGAAAACCTCGGGATCGGAAGCGGGATCGACAAACGACTGGACGCTGTAGTGGAAGCCGGGAACGTGGTGCTTCTCGATCTTCTCCGAATACTCGATGGTCTTGATGCCCAAAAATCCCAAGCCCAGAATGAACGTCAGGATCAGGCAAAACACCAGTCCGCTTCTTCGCCTGGTCTCAGCGCACCATACGCCCATGGCCATGGTAAAGCTGGAGCAGATCAGCACCACTGTGTTCAAGGTGCCCCAAAAGATAACCAACTGGTGCGATGCGGCCACAAACGCCGGGTAGTACCAGTTGCGATAGAT
>Ga0182016_10004562_pt1 | contig 15250 bp, 16 predicted proteins | sample 712S2MmetaG_FD_120491 | JGI IMG/M metagenome (GOLD analysis project Ga0182016, IMG submission 120491) | Permafrost microbial communities from Stordalen Mire, Sweden - 712S2M metaG | ecosystem: Environmental > Terrestrial > Soil > Wetlands > Permafrost | place: Sweden: Stordalen | collected...
CCGAGCAGAATATCATTCCGTGTTACTTCTAAAATTGATTCACGCACCATTCTTGATTGTGCCGGTGCTGATAAACTGCTGGGCAAAGGGGACATGCTCTTTCTGGATGCCAATGATGCACTATTAAAACGGGTGCATGGCGCCTATGTTCTTGATAAAGAAATTCATCAAGTTATTGGGCATATCAAATCGCAGCGGGCAGCAGATTATCTTGATGTCAAGCAGGTGTGCCAAGAAGATCGCGTAACGGTAGATTTTGAACAAGATGCTATGTATGAGCAGATTTGCCAGTTCTTGCATGAGATTGATGAAGTTTCTATTTCACTGTTGCAACGCCGTTTTAGAATCGGCTACAATCGCTCGGCGCGCATTATTGATATGCTTGAATCGGAAGGCTTAATTGCGCCATCATATGGCGGAAAGACGCGCAAAGTTATTCGGTAGCATTTTCTAAATATTTTGCCGAATGCCGCGCGCCATGGTGTAATAAAATTTCTTTCATTTTTTGACTATTTTCTTTAGAAACAGTAAACGACCAATCAGTAAGATCTAAAGGAGCTATCCCCCTTTCATCGGGTGCATTTACATTAAATCCCGGCTTGGCGAGTACGTATTCAAGCATTTCCGGATAATTACTTTCCACGATAGAATGTAATAATAAATTGCGCTGTTCAGGATTTTTTAACTGCGGAAGTGCAGATAAAAGATAATCAAGCATTTCTTTGTTGCCCGACCATGCTATTGCGCGCAAAATTGTGTACAACTGTTCTTGCGTATATGTTTGCGGGCTTACACCGCTCAACATTTTTTTAAGCAATTGTTTTTGAGTAATTGTTTGCGCGTCGTTCAACATTTGTTTAACCAAATTAAGATCGCCTGCAAAAATCGCTGCGGCAAGAAGTGGGTAATATTCAGAACTTTGAGCGCCGGCGTTTAAGAGTGCTCGTACAATTTCATGTTGATTTTTTTGCACCTGCCCCCATGGCGGCACATCGCCACCGGATATTTCATGTCTTCCAAGGGCAATCGACATAGCTTCATCGAGGAAATACCAGGTATGGGGTTGCCCATATTCACTTATTGCTAAGTTAAGTTTATTAAGTAACCATCGCATTCCTTTATCGTAGTTAGAATTTTTGAAGGTAAATGATGTTTTTGCACCATGTTTTAGAAGAAAATCAACCATCTCAATTCTGCCAAATTGGATTGCTGCAACCAGCGGCGTGGTTGATGTTTTAAAGCTTTTGACTGCATTAACGTTGGCGCCTTTTTTGAGCAGCATTTCTGCTTTTGGTATATCATTTGTGCGGGCTGCTAGAATAAGTTGCATTTCATATGAATTATCACCATACAGAAGATATTTAACTTCTTTTAAGAAAGTAAAAACAGGATAGGCGCAGAGTAAAGCAACGCTAATAACTATATATTTTGTTATTTTTTTCATAATATCCTTAGTAAAGAATTAATTAATTTAATGTATACTCATTTAGTAATAGGATGGTCAAGTAAAAACAGGTTACACTGAGCACGCTGAAATTACTTGACAAATGTGCAAAAAAGAGACATTTTTTCTGCATTACAATACAATGTTACTGTTTTAGAAATTATTAAATTCATCAAGCAAAAAACGGAGAAAAAATCGATGCGTTTTGATCAGCATTTTGTTAAAGGGGTTTTACCGGACGCAGAAATTCCTTATGCATCTTTCCCACAGGATGTTTCATTTTCAGTGGATACGCGGACATTACAACCGGGTAATATTTTTGTTGCCGTAAGCGGCGCACAGGTAGACGGCCATAACTTCATTGGGCAGGCTCTCGCAAAAAATGCCGGTGGCCTTTTTATTGCGGTACATAAAAAAGAACTACTTGCAACACTTGATCAACGTCAGTTAAAAAATATATTAGTGATCATTGTTCCCGATACTTTGCACGCATTTATCAAATTAGCCAGCGCGTGGCGCGATCAATTTACCTATCCGGTGGTGGGCATTACCGGTTCGGTGGGCAAAACTTCTACCAAAGAGATTCTTAAAAATATTTTGCGATTGAATGATATCCCCTTTATTGCTTCTGAGGGTAATCAGAATACGCGCATTGGTGTTGCCATCAACATTTTTAACATGAGAGCCAATCATAAAGTGGCTATTTTGGAACTGGGAATCAGCAAACGGGGCGAGATGGCAGAACTTGCCAAAATAGCGCGGCCAACCACGGCAATTATTACCGGCATCGGGCATGCGCATATGGAGGGGCTTGGTTCACTTGCTGATATTGCCTTAGAAAAGCGGGATATTTTCAAGTATTTTACTGAGGCGAGCATTGGCATCATCAACGGTGATCAACCATTATTGGCAAATGTGGGCTACAACCATCCGGTGGTTAAATTCGGGTGTAAAACGATCAACCAAATTCAAGCCAGAAAAATACAGAGTAGCGGAGGCTCCATTAGCTTTATTTTAAAAATTTATCGAGAAAAATATACTATTTCGTTACAGCATGTGCATGAAGGTGCCGTGATGAATTCGCTGGCGGCAACAGCAGCGGCCTATTTACTCAATATTCCTGTGGCGGGTATTATTAAGGGGATCCAACAGCAATTGCAGGTGGCAGGCAGATTTGAAGAAAAAACGCTTGCACGCAAAAAGGGTAAAATTATCCATGATTGTTACAATGCCAACCCCGAAAGCATGAAGGCAGCGCTGTTGGCGTTCCAAAAGATTGAAACAACCGGACAAAAAATCGCCGTGCTTGGTGATATGTTGGAGCTGGGCGTTAATTCTCCTTTTTGGCATCGTCAGCTGGGTAGATTTTTGCGCAAGGTGCCCTCATTAAAATATCTGATTTTAGTGGGCGATATGGTGAAATGGACCTATAAAACGGTGCCGGTTACCGTGAGTGTTGACATAGTGCAAAGCTGGCAAGAAGCGGTGGCCAAATTGGAAGAAAAGCTGGCGGGAGAATCGGTTGTTTTGGTAAAAGGATCACGAGGCATAGCGCTTGATAATTTGGTACAGAAGTTTACGTAAAATATGGTAAAAAATAGTTTCGTTCGTCCCGATGGAGCACGAAGTGCGAGTAGAGGGATACGAACTCCGATAAAAAAAATTAAAAAAATATGTTGAATTTTTATGTATATATTTTGCAATGTTGTGATGGTTCCTTTTATACTGGCCATACGGATAATTTAGAAAAGCGAATAGCCGAGCATCAAGCAGGGAGCTATGAAGGATATACTGCAAGTAGATTGCCAATTAAATTAGTTTTTGTTGAAACGTGTTCATCTCGTGCAGAAGCACTTGAGGCAGAACGTAAAATCAAGACGTGGAACAAAAAAAAGAAAGAAGTTTTGGCTAATAAAGGCTGGGAAGGTATCATTGCACTACGAAAAAGGAATTCACAGAAATAAGTTCGTATCCCTCTACTCGCTTCGCTCCATCGGGACGAACGGAGAAGGAAAAGCAAAAGATCATTGAAAAATTAGGATACTATAATCGTTACGATGATAAAAAAATTAAAACCGGTTACCGCACATAAACCAGTTCTTATGCAAGAAGTTCTTGATAATCTTGATATCAAGCCGCGGGGTTTATACCTAGATGTTACTTTTGGCTCGGGTGGGCACACGCGGGCCATTCTTGAAAAAGAACCCAAATGCCACGTGATTGCCATGGATTGGGATGCGCTTGCACTCGAAACATTCGGCCATCCCCTGCAAGAAGAATTTAAGGATCGGCTCACGCTGCTCTGGGGTAACTTTTCAAATCTCTATAAATTACTCAAAAAATATGACATTCACGAAGTTGATGGCATTTTAGCAGATTTTGGTACGTCCCAAATTCAGATTGCCCAAACGCCGGGCATTTCATTCTTTCGCGATACACCGCTTGATATGCGATTATCATCAGCACACCAACAAGTAACGGCTGCTGACGTGCTCAATAGATCTTCGCAAGAAAAATTGGCTCAGCTGTTTTTTCAGTTAGGGGAAGAGCCAAAAAGTAGACAAATTGCGCGCGCAATTGTTGCTGCCCGTAGCAAAAAATATTTTTCCACCACGGGCCAGTTGGTGGATGTTATTGAATCGGTAATTCCCAATAAAGGCAAACGGGGCATACATCCGGCAACCAAAGTGTTTCAGGCATTGCGCATTTATGTTAACCATGAACTTGAAAATATTCAGGCATTTTTACCAGCGGCAGTAACTGCCTTAAAAACCGGTGGCCGTTTGGCTTGCATTAGCTTTCATTCATTGGAAGATCGTATGGTTAAACAGTTTTTTAAGGATCAGGAACTGGCGCACACCCTTGAGATTGTGACCGCAAGGGCAGTGGTGGCAGCTGATGAAGAAATTATGGATAATCCATCTGCTCGTTCGGCCAAATTGAGAGTTGCACAAAAAATAAAATAGGTAGGCTCCTCATGTTAAAATACTATCTCTTCAGTTTTCTCTCATGCTTCCCACTGATTGCCATGGAAAACGCGTCCACAGCGGGGCATTGGGCTTTTTTTGAATCAACTATTGAAGCGCCGGAAGCGGTTAAAATTGTTTGTCCCCGAAAAACAATCGTTGATGTTGGATGCCAATGGGGGTGCATCTCGGCACGTGTGGCAAGAGAATATCCTGAATGCGACGTGATTGGCATTGATAGCCATCATTTTGCTATCAGCAAGACAATTGAGAAATATGAGAGCCAGTCAAATCTTTCATTTATATGTGGCGATCCTCAAGATTTGGCAGTATTGCTCTATAAAAAAGTTGATTTAATCCTTTGCAACTCACTGTTGCACTGGTTCCCTTTTCAGGATCAAAAAAAAATTCTTAAACAAATGACGCAGATCCTCAAAAAGGGTGGAAATGCGCAAATTAGTATGGCTGGCAACTATACTATTGACTATCAACAACCCTTTAATAGAATCTGGCCGGCTATTGCCCAAAAATATGATATCGATCCATTTGAACAACAAGTGTTTGGGCGTACCATACAATCATTTAGAACTCTGGCCCAATCAGCCGGATTTACCGTAAAATCTCTGGAGATAAAGGATTTTTGCCAAACCTTTGAGGGGAACGGCGCCTTTAAGGCATGGGTGCGCAAGTGGGTTGCTTTGTTGCCCATTATTTCTACCATAACCGATAGAAAAAGAAGAACGAGCATTATTGAAGAAATCGTGGATGCATACACTTTGTATACCATTAAAGGTGAGAGGGGTAAAATTGAATATGAATCCTCACTTTTATTGGCATGGCTGGAAAAAGGAAGGCCAGATGAACAAAAAGTAGCTAAAAATATTGACAAAAAGAGATGATCTTATACAATAAAGTCACTGTTAATCAGAAATTAAGAGGGTTGTAATACTAAAGCTCTAAGGAAAGCACTCATGGAAATTACAGAAGTAAAAGTATACCCGGCCAAAGAAACGGGCAGATTAAAGGCCTACGCAACAATTGTCTTTGACAACAGCTTCATTGTGCGGGACCTCAAGATTATTGAAGGCAACAAAGGTTTCTTTGTGTCAATGCCATCACGACGCAGAAAAGATGGTACTTTTAGAGATATAGTGCATCCGCTTAACTCTGATATGCGTAAGTCTATTGAAGAATTGGTGATCGACGAGTACAAAAAAGTTCTCGAGCACGATATAGATCACGAAGAAATTTAAAAATTTTTGGGGCGTCGCCAAGTGGTAAGGCATCGGTTTTTGGTACCGACATTCGGAGGTTCGAATCCTTCCGCCCCAGTTCTACTTCGCTCGCAAGCGAGCTACGAAGAACAGGCCTTCCTCTTTAAAGGCAAGATTAAAAAAAAAAATAACACGAAGTGGAATTGGAGCCCTTCGAAGCTCTGAAAGAGCGTAGTAGGGCCATTCATTTTTATGCATTACGTTTATCTACTCAGATCATTAAAAGATCCAACTAAAACCTATGTCGGTTATACCACTAATCTTGAAGAACGAATTCAAAAACATAATGCCGGTGGATCTATTTTTACTGCTAATTTTAGACCTTGGAAAATTGTTACTTCTATTTGTTTTGACAATGAATCTAAAGCTGCAGAATTTGAAAAATATTTAAAGGGTGGTTCTGGCTATGCATTTGCTCAAAAAAGATTCTGGTAGGTCTTTTGCAAAAAGACACTTATAAATTTCTATTTTGTTGCGAAGATGAAGCTTAAGAATTTTTTGACTTTCTGTCATAGTCTTTGGTAACTGATAGACTGATCTATTTTTTATAACACATCAAAATATTTTATAAAATTTAAAACACTTTCTTTCCAACTATTGATGTATCGCGTATCGGCAAGTGATCGCATCAAAGGATTTGGTGATAAAAGTAGATCGCCCCATAACTGGCCATCGCGAAGATCTTCGCATTGTTTCTGTCTTTCAAGTATCAAGAGCGCCAAAATATCTTTAAGAGGAGTATTATTCGTGAGCGCGCGATGAGTAAGTATCTTAATGTATGTCATACGTTCGGTGCCGCGATTGCCATCAAGAGCGGTTGCTGAATATATAAAACTGTTATCCGGACTTAAATGAGGATACATGGTATGCGCGTATAAAGAAGTTGGATGTTGAAGTATAAGATTTCCATCTTTATTTTGTAAAGTAAGTCTTCCCCGAAATGCACGATCGTGCACATGAAACAGAGAATCGGTGCTGAGATTAGCGTGGCATGCGCTCATTGAGCTGGGCATGTATTGTTTTCTCGCGCGTATTTTATAGGCGCCACTATCAAGATCAACTTCTACCACATCATGCGCATATTCTTCGTGCATTAAAGCGAGACGTAATTTTTTGCCGCTCGTATCGATTCCTGATAGTGGACGCTCAAATACTATTTGTCCAAGAAGGCTATTATCCGCAAGACTGTAGATATTGAGTGTGGTATCGCAGACAGTGTAAAGATGCTGTTTTGCCAGATCATATGAGGGCAAGCAACTACAATGAGTTGCAGTTTGATGTTGAGCGCTCAATGCTGTTTTTCCATCGGGAATGGTAATAATGTTTACCGCATGATGCGGCCAATCACAAAGAATTATCCGGGCATTATCAAGAGGGATAGCTTCACCATCTAAAATAGGACAGCATAATTGTGCAGTAGCCAGATTGATGCAATATGATTTGCGCTGGTGGATAATGGTAGCATAGTTATTATTCGCGCTGAAGAATACTTTTGGATAGGGAAAATACTGGTTAGGAGGGACGGGTACATTGTTAGCTTCCAAAAGAAGTTTTGATTGTTTGGTTCCCAGATTATACAGTGATACACATGTTGAATTATCCTTAAATTCAGACAAGGTTATCTCTTTGCCTTCCGCATTGAACGCGATGCCTTTATTTGTAATGTTTATTATTTCTTCTTGGGCAAGCGTCTGCATATTAACTTTTATTAAATAGTCAGGTTCATGAGCAGATTGTTTGCGGCGCGCGCACATAAATAGAAATTTGCTATCGGGGCTCATAAAGCAATCATGCGCGTCCCATCCGGTTAATTCGACCGGTTGCTGAATGGATTCCAGTATCTGTTCAAGAAGTTTTGGCTTTTCTTTAAGAATTGTTTTTAAAACGTGATTTTGAATATCTGCCGGTAATTTTATGATATGATTACGAAAAGCTTTGCATTGTTCGATAGTAAGAGTATGGCGATCCGGATCGAAATAATTCACTATTTTTTTTGTCGCAAGAGTTTTGAGTGATGGAATTTTCTTATTTTTGAGGTGTGCTTTTACAACAGATGCATTATTTTCAGTAACATCGTTCTTTATCATAGCTAGGGCAGTTGGCGCAACACAAATTGCAACCAGAGCTAACAGGGTATAGCAAAATTGTTTCATGATTTTCTCCAATAAGTTTTTTAACTTTTGTTATTTATTTTCCACTTTTTGCTGAGCAAGCGATGCTAGTAAACTGCCGATTGAATTAAGCCCCGGAATGATTTCGATACTTTTGGTAAATTCGCCAGAAATACTATAACCTCATTTATGATTTTCAATCTTATTAATGCGTAATAAGCGAACAATTTCCTTGTAGCGTTCTTCTTTTGCATAATCGAAAAGAGATTTGCCCTCGCACAGCACATTAGTGTTTGCATTATGCGATAAGAGTAATCGAAAGACATCTGTTGCTTTATTTTTCACCGCTTTAACCAATGCGGTCTCTCCCGCATCGTTTTGTGCTTCAAGAGCAGCATGTTGGTTGAGCAATGCCTTAGTGCAGTTAACGCAATTGGTTGCTGCGGCAAGCATGAGGGCTGTATTGCCGGTTAAATCTTCTTGTGCATTCGGATCACAACCGGCATGCAAAAGAGCGGCGGTAATTTTTTTATGATTTGGATACACCCTATTATTTACCGCATAGCACAAGAGTGGCCAACTATAAAATTTATTGTTGAGGGGTATCAGTTTAGTATTAAGGATTGCTTGGACAGTGTTTACCGCCTCATTATTGGTATCCGAGTCTTTAACGGCATTTTCGAAAATCGAAATAAAATCATCGGTATTCATGCAGGTTTTTAAGATGCCTATAATGTCCCAGCGCTTTTTTGCCAGAGCGGTCTTAAAAATTCGCTCTTTATCTTTTGGCCATGCTATAACGGTGGCGTCGTCCGAAGGCATATGAATGTAATAGACGCTTAGAGGATTAGAATAGCGCTCGTCTTTGCGTTGTTCTTGCGTGTACGCGATCTGCATGTCTCTCATGAAGGCATTAATAAATGAAAAGTTTTCGTTTTCGGTATTGAGAATAAGTTCTTTGCAACCGGCGTCTATCTTTAGATTTTTTGCCACGTGCTCGGCAAGCTCTTCAGTGGTATATTTGTTCCATATCTCCCGAGCAGCAAGATGCCTGAGCGGCTGAATTGATGAAGGTTTTTCCTGTGTGGATTTTGCCTGAGTTAATTCCATTGCAGGGCAACTTGAAACTCCTACGAGAAGCAGGATGCCGATAATAACTTGATTTTTCATAATTTCTCCATTAAAAAATAATATTATATTAATAAATTTACATTATTTTAACCATTTGTCAATTTCAATTGCGCAATAACAAGAGGCTAAAAAATTGCAAATAGAAAACATTTCAGATGAATTTGAACCTATATTTTGGTTTCTTTTAAAAGGGCTGCGTCGCTTAGTAAGGTAGAACAATAAAGTTTAATAGCACCATGCGGAGACTGAGCCCGGCGAAGCTGAAAGCGAAGACTGGTCAATCCTTATTCTGGTGGAACAATTTCTACTGCCGATCATAGACCATGGGAATTGGTTATTTGTACTGCATTTCAAGATATGAAAAAGGCTAAAGATTTTGAAAAATATTTAAAATCTCATGCCGGGAGAGCGTTCGCGCAAAAAAGATTATGGTAGATCGCTAACAATTGCATTGATATGCTTGACTTGGCAACCATAGTAAAAATAAGCTCAATCTTAAAGCAACTCACTTTTATAAAAAAATTAGAGGAAGTAATGTATACAAAAATTTTATTAATACTCATTTTTTCAGTAGTTCAGCACTCTCTGGCCATAGCGCCCAATACTTTTTTTGCCACCGTCACCGGATTAAACAATCCTATAGATATTGCCACCGCGCCCAATGGTCTGTATGCCTATGTTACCGACGGCGGGAGCAATAGCGTGCGGGTGATAGACACTAATCCATTGAGCCCCACGTTTAATTCTCTGGTTGCTGCCCCCGCTCTTGAGGGAATCTTGAGTAATCCCGGTGATATTGCCCTAACGCCTAACAGTCAATTTGCGTATGTGTGTAATACCGGCGCCAATAGTGTTGTGGTGATAAACACCAATCCACAAAGTTCCTCGTTTAACACGCCCGTTGCCGCGCCCGGCCTCACTGGTGTTTTTGATGAGCCCACCAGCATTGCCATAACGCCCAATGGTCTGTATGCGTATGTTGTTAATGTTGGCAATAACAATGTGAATCTCATAGATATTGATCCGACAAGTGTAAACTATAATACCGTTCTTTCTACGCCCGCCCTTAATGGGGTGCTTATAAATCCATTTGCTATAATAATAACGCCCGATGGCAACTACGCGTATGTTAGTAATCTTAACGGCACCATAAGCGTAGTAGACACAAATCCTGCCAGCCCAACGTATAATACTCTTTTGGCTGCGCCCGGTTTAATTTCAGTGAATGCACAACCCGAGGGATTGGCAATAACGGCAAATGGTTTGGTGACGTATGTGACTAACGGGGCCTCCACTGCAGTAACCGTTCTTGATAGCGATCCGGCAAGCCCTACCTTTAATACGGTGGTGTCTGCCCCTAATCTTCTTGCCGCGTTTAACTATCCCAATGGGGTTGTTACCACCGCGGATGGTAAATATGCTTACGTGAGTAATTATATTGGCGCGAGCGGGAGCATTAGCAGTGTGAGCGTTATTGATACCGATCCATCAAGTGCAACCTATAATAGCACGCTTTCCACGCCGGGGCTGCAATTATCGTTTCTTACCCGTTTTGTGGCGTTGGCAATTACACCCGATGATCGGTATGTATATGTTATTGATGCGTATAATAATACTGCAAACGTTATTTATACCGGCATTATCGAGGCGCCGCTTAATTTTACCGGATGCAGACTAGAAAATATATTTCTTACACAGGCCGATTTAATCAATCGCCTCACCTGGTCAGCGCCCGTTATCGGCAATCCACCCGTGGCGTATAATCTTTATACAAATAGCGGGTTAACGCACTTAGTTGCGCAGATTCCTGCATCGGGGACATTGCAGTATCTTGATCATAATCAGCTTCCGGGTATCAATGATACCTATTATATTGTTGCGGTGGATGCGTTTGGCAATAGTTCAGAACCTGCGGTGGTCACTGTTACGCAGGAATGCGCGGGAAATTAAGGCGTTTGCGGCAAATGCACGCTCAAAAGCATTTGGTCATATGCAAAACGCATTTTCAACCTTTTTGCCGGTTCGCTGTTTGCTTTTCCGGGACTTATTTGTTTAGCAGTTGGCGCCAAAGACAGTGTATTTAATAAGTAATTCTGTAAATTATTTATCTTTAGATTTGATTAAAAGCGGAAGGGTTTGGGTTATTGGCAATATACTCTAAAATAGTTTGGGCGGCCTCTTGAGGTGTCATTTTTGAAGTATCAATTTCAAGATCATATTTTTTACCGTGCGAATGAACCAGTTCAATGAGTGATCGGCTCAGACCAATTACTCGGTCATTTCTTTCATGTTCCCGCTTTTCTATCACTTCCACGGGAGCCTTAATCCCAATAAAATAAACGATATGATCTTTTAATACTTCACGGTAATCAGTTAAACGATTGTTTTCAAACAAAACTTCATCGACAATAATTTTATTGCCCGTATCGGCAAGTGCTTTGATGCATAAAGGCATTGCTTTAAAAAGGCGTTTGCCATATTCACCAATGTGCAATTTGATTGGTTGTTCCGGGTCTTTTGTAGTTTCAAAGAGAAGGCCGTCATGCGCTCTAGCGCCATGAATCATAAACTGCGGTGGCAACATCTCTAAAAAAAATGAATCAATTCCGGTATATATGAGCGGATCTTGAGAAAGCTTTTGTAATGCTCGTGAAATTGAGGTTTTTCCGCTGCTGCTTGTCCCATTCAGAAATATGATGAATGGTTTATTTTCGATATGATTTTGTTCCATTGTTTGGCAAGCGAATGTTAAAAACAGTATGCCCAGCAAGGCAGTGATCTTTAATTTCATAATAGATATCCATTCTTCAGGTTATTGTTCAATGCTGCCAAACTGCTTTCATGGATTTCATGAATCAAATGACAACGCCCCAATTGCACTCATTTTTTTTTATATTTTCTGGGAATAATCCAGAAGACTCGTGATAATGCCACGCTGTTCAAGATTTTCTTTAACGATGGCTACTCTTGGTTTTTCCATTGAAGCGAATACCTGATAAATGGTTTCAGGTCTAAACAGAGTTTCATATATTATACCCAAACCAATCGCTGCACCGGTAATTGTTTTAAACGCACCCATCGTTGTAGCAAAGTTACGCTCTTTAATGGTCATAGCTACCATTTCTGAGCCAAGTACAATCGCTGCCGCGCGCAAAAAATTTCCAGATCTCGAGCTTGAAGGAGCCACAGTTTCCATACACTCAACGCTAAAGCTGAGCAGCAAGCCGATGGTTAGATAGAATGAAAGGAGGAGTAGTTTGAACATAGTTTAAAGCCTTACTTATTTAATGCTCGCTCTGATTTTGAAGAATAGTTGGATAGAACAATAACCCAAGGAATGGCCCAAAAGGCTATGCCGGTAATATGACCGGCCAAAAATGGAATTTCTGCGGCATAATCTCTTTTTCCATTTGAATTTCCCGCTTCAGAAAGAACAAATCCTAATCCGGCAATACATTGACCAACAATGGGAATAACTCCGGTAACAAATCCAAGAGCAAATGCTCCCGCCATTTTTTTAGTATAATTTTCAGCTGAAAGCTGCGCAGGTAAGGAAGAAGAACCGAATAGAATGATGCACAAGAGTAGGAGTTTTTTCATAGCAAACCTCAATTTTTGGTTTATAGATATTTTTTATACTACCCAAACGCAAGAAAGAAGGCAAGCTCATGGCTTTGGATCAAAGTATCGGCGTTTATAATGTTGTAGTTCTTTGAGCGCTTCAAGTGCATTGCCATGCGCGCTAGGCTGCTCGGAGCTAACATAGTTCCCTTGGGGATTCCAAAGTTGGACCAACTCGGTGATTGAAAATCCAAATGCTTTTATGCTGATGCGTTTTGCAAGATCGCCCATCTCATCTTGCATGATGTCACCGCGGCCCCAAAAATCATTCATATACGCTTCTGGTTTTGAGTTGGGAAAATGCGTATCAATAAATGCAATAAGCGCAGCTTCGGCCTTATAACTTTCTACCGTTGCTGCTTTCAATTTTTCCAACAATCCTGATTTGGCATATTCTTCCTTTAATGGACTTTCTATCCGTTCCAAAAGCCATGCCGGTCTTTTAATTATATATGACTCGCTTTCAATAATATTCAACTGCTTATCAGTAATAATTGCCGAAATCTCTAATACGCGATTATCTTTTTTTTGATCAAATTGCCGATTTGAGGTTTTGCAGCCGAGCCACAGCAGTTTTTTGTCCTGCTGCGCAGGATTTTGTTCTTGTTGCTCCATTGCATAAACGAGTGGACTTATAACTAACATTATTACGATGTATGCATTGAGACCTGTATTCTTCATCCTAATTCCTTGTTAAAAATTATTTCGTTATACTTATCATCATTCAAATATTACGATAGAGGAAAACAAAAATGAATCATTTGAAAATGTATAGTATTTTCTTGTGCGGTGCAATGTCCTTAGGTAATACATTCGCGCGCACCATCGATCCACAAACACGCACATTTCTTGATGCATATTGCGCGCAAGATATACATCTCGCTGATATTTCTCTTGCAGAATTTCGTGCTGATGAAACATTATTTGCTCCAGAACAATTACTATCAGTATTCTCTTTTCAGGATATTTCTTTAGCCGGCAATTATGGGCCATTTGATGCACGAATATACCAGCCAAAAAAATCGGAACAACCTTTGCCCGTACTTCTTTTTTTGCATGGTGGTGGTTGGGTGTGGGGCAGTCTGAATAGCCACGATGGCTTTTGCCGCGAATTGTGTATGCGTGCTCAAGTGGTCATAGTTTCGGTTGATTACCATCGCGCACCGGAATACAAATTTCCTGCAGCAATAAATGATTGTTATGCTGCAGCTTGCTGGGTTGCGCAAAATGCAAGCGCATTTGGTGGCGATCCATCACGAATCGGCGTTATTGGTGATAGCGCCGGCGGCAATCTGGCCGCGGCAGTTTGTCTTATGGCGCGGGGTCAACAATTTCCGCAATTGCAGTATCAGATTCTTATGTATCCGGTGCTTGATTATAATTTTGAGCGCCCATCATACAAAGAAAATGGGGCCGGCTATTTTCTTACAACTTCAAACATGCGATGGTTTTGGCATCAGTATCTTGCGGATATTGAGAGCGATCAATGCAATCCATATGCTGCGCCATTGCGGTCAAAAAATATGCAGAGATTGCCACCGGCATTTCTCTTACTTGCTGAATTTGATCCGCTCCGAGATGAAGGATTGGCTTATTATAAACGGTTGCAAGAGGTGGGTAATGATGCGCAATGCAAGATCTATAATACTATTCACTGCTTTATCGGCTTTGGGTATTATTTGGATATCGGAAAATCAGCGATAAATGATATGGTCGATTATATAATTTTAAAAAATATATAAAAAAATTTGCTTAAATAAAGGGCATCTCTTATTGAATTTAATAAAGAACGATCAATAAATTTGATAATTAAATCGTTACTATTAAAAGGCCAATATTTCTTGTAATGCCATCATAATAGCCGGAAAAGAATTGTTCAAAAACCTGCCATCGGCGATGATAAAGAAGGGTGACGTTGTTTGATTGCAATAGTGTTTCACTAGCCAAAAAGAATGCCATCTCTTTTATTAAATATTGAGCGCCTTCCTCAAGCGCTGCTGGCGTTGCTTCTTGTAGTCTCCGGGAATATCCTTCAATAACCCGTCTAGTTTCTTCATGGATATCATTATAAAATTCTTGATTAGATTGATAGAGCGTTTTCACATAGGCAAGATTCTCTTGATAGACTTGAGAGTGCTCTATATCGCGATTCCAATCCATAATAAAGCAACGTTCAGTATATTCCTTTTCAAGAGTGCGAATCGCTTTTGCACTATGATTTTTTAGATTATTTCCTTGAGAATGTGCTTTTTGTTTAGCTTCTTGATCAGGATAACCCAATGCTTTATACGTATGCGCTGCTGGAAGATCTGGGGTCCAGATATAAACCTGACCAAATTCCTTAGCAGCAAATTCAATAAGGTAATGGATTGTGGGCTGTTTAAAATAGCTATTGCCGGGACTCATCCCGATAACAGCTATTCCTCTTGATGCAAGAGCCTTATATCCACTTTCAAAACAAGGCCCTTTTAAGCCTTTTTCTATTCTCATGTTAACCTCCAAAAGATCATGTTTGTTAAGGGAACTATCCCCTTTCTTTCTAATATTACCAGCAAATTTCCATTTGTCAATTAACTATGCCTTAAAGGGGTGGCCAGATACGCCCGAATGTTATTGACAAATTGCTATAAATGCGTAAATTTATAAATGAATAGTATTTCAGTTATGCAGGAGCGCTTGCCACAATGGGTTCTGCTGTTGCTA
>Ga0182016_10004564_pt1 | contig 15242 bp, 11 predicted proteins | sample 712S2MmetaG_FD_120491 | JGI IMG/M metagenome (GOLD analysis project Ga0182016, IMG submission 120491) | Permafrost microbial communities from Stordalen Mire, Sweden - 712S2M metaG | ecosystem: Environmental > Terrestrial > Soil > Wetlands > Permafrost | place: Sweden: Stordalen | collected...
CGTCGGCCGGTACGCCAGGTCCTCCAAGTGCGGACTCGTCGGCGCCCCTTCGTGCTGCGGGTGGGAGGCACTGACGCGGCCGAGCTCGCACTCGATGAAACGATGATCGTCGTCGGCGACGGCCAACGCCCCATGCAGTTGCGCCGGGTTGAAGTCGAAGTGCTCCCGGAGTGGCAGGACGCCCTGGAGCCGCTAGTCAAGCAACTCCAATCGGCCTGTGGTCTCCAACCCGCCACCCTGTCCAAGTTCGAAGCTGGGTTGCTGGCGCTCGGGGCGGAAATCCCCGGCCCGCCTGATCTCGGGTCCACCGATGTCGGACCGGACGTCACCCTGGGCGACTTGGCCTATGCCGTCCTGCGCCGCCAACTGGCCGTGCTGAGGGCCAAAGAGCCCGGCACGCGATTGGGCGAAGATCCCGAAGAGCTCCACGACATGCGCGTGGCCACGCGGCGCATGCGGGCCGCGCTCGACCTCTTCAGTGAAGTGTTGCCGGTGCGAGCCGCTGCGTTCCGCACCGAATTCGGCTGGATGGCCGCCGCGCTCGGAGCGGTGCGAGATCTCGATGTCCAACTCGAAGCGCTCAGTTCCATGTCCGGAGCGGTGGCGGCTTGGGGCGACATGTTCGGCTCCTACCAACACGACCCGTTGAGCGATCTTTCCGCCGTGTTGTCGGGTGCACGCGACAGCGCACGAGCCGACATGCTGGCCGCGCTCGATTCGGTGCGCTGGGACCGCCTGCTGAGTGGCATGGCCACCATGGTGCGCCAAGGACCGCTGCGCCGTTCGACGGTGGGCCGGCTCCCGGCCACCATCGCCGTACCCGATCTGGTCAACGCCCGGCACGCCTCAGTCATGAAAGCGGCCCGCAAAGCCAAGCGCACCGGGGTGGCAGCCGACTTCCATCGCGTCCGCATCCGGTGCAAACGATTGCGCTATTCCCTCGAGTTCACGGCCGAGCTCTACGGCGGGCGCACCGCTCGCTACACCCGCCGACTGACTGGACTGCAAAACAAGCTCGGACTCATGCAAGATGCCGAAGTAGCGGCAGCCCGCTTGGCCGAACTGGCCATCGGCGACGCCCATCTCCCCGCACCAACCGTGTTCGTCATGGGCACGGTGGCGGAACACCACCGTCGTGATCTCCGTCGCCTCTTGCGTCGTTTACCCGACCAGCTCTCCCGAGTCGACGGGCGTCCTTGGCAGGAACTCTCGGACGCCATGGATCGGCGCCGTCATCAAGCATTGTCCGAGTTGCCGCCCATCCGCCGGACCCTGCGAGCCGTCCCGGCGCCACCCGTGGTTCCAGACGACACGCCGGCACTGGCCGCTCCGGTCATGCCAGCCGTCCTTCCGAGCGCGGTGCCGACCGCCGTATCACCCACGCCCACCCCCCAGGTGGGAGCCGACAACCCCGCCTAATCAACCCCGCCTAATCAGGCCATCGGCGGCGGACCTTCGCCCATGACGAGACGCGGGTGCTCGGTGATGATGTAGTGCAGCTTGGATGTATCGAGAAATGACTCAATGTCCGTCCACATGTCGGCGAAGTCGGGCTCGGACATGTGGGCCGTATAGGCGTCCATGTTCTCGAACCACTGCACGGTGACCCCGTCGAATCCGGGGTCGTCATCGCCGCTGTAGTCGTCGAGCGGGCGGGGGTGCTGCTCGTATCGCATCACATGGCTGCCGCATTGGCTGGCCGCGATGAGTGGACCGTGCACGGACTCCCAATGCTCGTGGAACTCGGCCGGAGTGAGGCCGTCCTTGCGTCGAAGTAAGCACGTCAATCTGACCATCAGTTCTCCTCGCCTGGCCGGGCGGGTTGCTCCCGCACCACCGCACGAATCAGCTCGCGCCTTGGCAGAGTAGGCGTTGCGGGAACAAAGGATGACCCACCGGTCCCCGTCGCCGGAGGGGGTGGCGACGGAGATACCGGAGGATCAAATCAAGGAGTCACGCAGACCGAGGCGCCACTCGAGGCACCGCCGACGCTCACACCGACGGTGATGGGGCCGAGGGAAATACCCAGCCCGCCACCGCTAGAGCCGGTGCCGGTGCCGGTGCCGGTGGAGGGCAGGGTCGGCGTGCTCACGCAGGTTGGAGTGCCGCTCCCCGAGGACCCAGATCCACCGGTCCCTGTCGCCGGGGGGGTTGGCAACGTGGGAACCGGGAGATTGGGAACAGTGCCTGTCGGTAGCGATACCGGCAGGGACGGCAGGGAAGGGGATCCTCCGCCGGTGGGCAAAGTTGGGAGGCCGGAACTGTCCGATGATCCGGACGATCCGCCGGACGATCCGCCGACGCCGGTGACGCCCTTGGTCAAGGAACCTGTGGTCCCGCCTCCGAGGCTGGCTGGGAGACCGTCAGCCGACGGGCTTCCCGCCGCGGCCGAGGTGAAGACCGCATCGCTCGGCGTGCCTCCAAAGGAATCCGGCAAGGTGCCCCCGGAACTCGCCACGATGGTGCCCAGATCCGACAAGCCGAGTGTGAGACCCGACACCACGCCAGAGAACGGCGTAGTGACGTCCGAAAGCTCGGGGATGGGTGCCGAGAGTGACGACCCGACGGAGTTCAGGGTGGTCGTGAGGTCAGTGACGACCCCCGAAAGGCCAGCGGTGAGCTGGTCGACGATCGGGGTCAAGGGGTTGGTCGGCGTAGTGGTTCCACCGGGCGGAGTGGGTGAGGTGCCTCCGCCTGGCGGCGTGCCGCCCGAACCGCCGCCCTCCGGCGGGGTGACGATCGGTGGGGTGCCCCCAGAACTGATGGTCCCGGTGCTGGTGCCCGTGCTGGTGCCCGTGCTGGCGACCGGAGTCGCGGTCACGCGGACGTCAGAAGAGCCGCCGGTAAAACCGCTAACCGGGGCGCTGGCCCGCTGAGGGGAAGAAGCAGCCGGAGCGTGGAACGCCGTATTCGAGACGGCATCGAGCGGCGTGCTGCGATGCGAGGTGGTGACCGCGTGGGCCGAGGCTGGATTGACGGCGAATTGTCCGCCGAGTCCACCCAAGAACGCCCCCACGGCGGCACAGGCCAATCCTCCGGAGGTCACCAGGGCGATGGTGCGCAGCCGGGATGAGGAAAAGGGATCCTTCGGCGCGGCATGGGCACCCTTGCGGGGCGGATTGTTCACGGCACCAGCCAGAAACTCTGCGTGCACTAGCTCGTCGTACATCTCGTCGAAACTCATCGGTCGAACTCCTCCGTCGTTCCCGGGACCCCCCCGGTGACCAACAAGAGGGAAACGGCTGCAACTCGGGATACTTGCGCCCGATTCGCGGTGAAATACGGATTTTTTGTCATGAGAATTGCCAACTCCCGATGGTGACCTGGCCCCCGTGGACCGGGAGGGTGACCGTTTCGGTGTGTTCGCCCGGAGCCGACCCGCCCGACAGGGTCACCGTGGTGCGCAGAACGACCTGGGTCGGCCCGCCACCGACCGAGTCAATCTCCACGTTGAGCGGGGCGTCGTGCCCCACCACGGTGGCTCCGGTGAGCTCCGGAGGCATAGTCACGCCAGGGGCAATGGCACTCCACCAAGCTGGTTGATTGTCCGCTCCGGAATGCAGCCCACCGAAGTAGGCCTCGAGGGCAGCCGCCTCGAGGGCGAGCGGTCCGGGCGACTGAGCGAAGGCAATCGAGGAATTGACCAACTGCATGGTGCCCATGGGGGCTTCGTTCTGGTCGAGTGTGAGCCCCTGCGCTACCAACGCTGGCGGAGCGGGGACGCTGTAGTTGACCGTGTTGGCCTCAGAATCGAGTGCCTTGGTGGGCGACAGCTTGGTGCCCTTGGTTGCGGCCGAGATTTCGGTGGCGCGCACCAACAGGCGCTGCGAGGTGAAGAAGAGGGCGTTGGGTGGGTAGCACGTATCGAGCACCAGGCTCGGGCCGGTGGTGTTGGAGACATCCGAGCCGGCCGCCACAATCTGCTGGGTGCTGACGGTGAACTTCACCGTATTGCACGCCGTTTGATAGGTGATGACGTCGCCCGGCTTCAGCTCGTTCAAGTGGACGAAGTAGCTGACGTCGTGGGCCAGGAACACCGCTGCACCATCGACGCCCGGCCAGACCGACTGGGGATCGTGGCCAATGGCCACGTTGAGCTCCTGGTCGTCCGTGCCTTCTTCAACCGGTGCGGTGAGGTTCAGCGCCGGAATGTGCAAAATCCCCGAGAGTTGGCCTTGTTGCTGCCCGCTGACGACGCACGCCGCTCCGTGGGGCTTGGCCGCGATCTTTTTCATGGCGGCGTGCTCGCTGTCCAAGAGCACTTGCGCCGCATGGTGCGAGTGGACCTGCCAGGCCACTGCGTAGCTGGTAAATCCGATGGCGGCCCAAATGAGCAGCACACCGAATCCGGTGAGCGTCCATTTCTTTATCGGTGCCATGGACTCGAGACCTCTGTTGGCTGCTGTTGCCCGGGACGAGGTTCCGCCTCCTCGTCCCGGGCAATTGGCAGCTTCGGTTCCCGCTGCATCTTGCTTCCCCTATCCAGATCCTCCGAAGATCTTTTTTTGGTTCCTCTCACGCGTGACGGAACACGCTTGCTTTTTGTCTTGGTGATGTCCTGAGTTAGAGGGACTGCCGCCGGGCCGGCCCCGAGACCGGAGGGGGAACGGAGGAGGTCCCGGATGCCGGGCCCGGTGGCAGTCCACCCGTCGACCCGGTGGTCGAGTGGCGGGAGAGAGTCAGAAGCGACCGAGCAGCCGAGGCAATGCGGCGACGGGTCACCAGAACCAGGCCAGCCAACGCCATGCCAGCAGCGAGCACGATGGGCAGGGAGCCCGCCCAGTACTCACCGGTGTGCACTGAGGTCACGTTGGGCACCACCGACGCCGCGGCCGGCACGACCGGTGTGGCCGCTGGAGTGATGGCCGAGGATGGTGGAGTGGTCGGCGTCGTGGCCGCCGGGGCAGCATCGGCCGAGGTCTGCGAGGTGACCAAGTCGAGGTTTATGCCACCGTTGATGCCGGTGAGGAGATCGAGTTCCACGTCACCTGCTTGGGCCGAACCCGAGCCCTGACCGGGAGTGGCGGCTCCGCCACCGACTTCGATGGTCGAGGCCAGCGGAGTGCCGGCGAGGATGGGCGTCGGTCCGGTGCCTTCGCCGACGCTGATGGTCTGTCCGGCAATGGTGACGCTGACGTCGGATGGGTCATCGGAGGCGGTGACGGCACCGGTGGTGCGGTCAACTGCCGTGGTAGCCGAGTTGTGACCCACCGTGATGGTGGCCAGCGGCGAACCGCCCAACAGACCAGGAAGCAGGCTGATGGTCGTGCCAGTGGTCGTCGTGGTGGCGGTCTCAATGACGTGGCCGGCGCTGTTGGTCGCCGAGGTGATGGTGGAGGTAGACGTGCCGAGATTGACGGTGGCCAGCGAGGCCACGTTGGAAAGCGAGAGGCCTTCCAGGTCCGAGATCAAGGTGCTCAAGGAGACGCCAGCCGTGGTGGGCAGCGCCGCGCCAGCGGTGGAGCTCACGGTGTTGAGGGCGGTCTGCACCGGGCCCAACAAGCTGGTGACGACAGTCGAGACCGTCGAGGAGATGGGTGCAGTGATGGTCGAGAGGCCGGTACCGATGGTTACTTGCGGCAGCGAACCAGTGGCGGTGGACGACGGGTTGCCACCGGCATCCTCAGACGCCGAGGCTTGGCCGCAGGCGGAGCCGACTGACGCGACGACCACAGAAAGTGCTGGCAGTGGCCCACAGGCTTGGCCCGGGGTGTTGGTGGCGCCAGCGGTGCTTTCGGTGGCGGTGGCCGTGGAATTGCCGAGCGGAGAGGTCAGGCCGGATCCGGTGGACGTGGAGGGCTTGCCGGTGCCGGCGCTGGCCGAGGAGGCGGCTCCGGAGATGTTGAGGACTCCCAACGCACTGAACGTCAGGACCGAGCCGGTAGCGGACACGTTGTACGTACCGGGTGCGTCGGTGGCGCCTGAGGTGGCGGCGAAAGCAGCGATGGCAGCCACGCCAAATGCGGCAGCGACGGCGAGACGAATTCGATTCTTCATGATCCCAACCCCTTCCGACCCCGCCACAGCTGGGGTAGTCCTTCGTTGCAAATGAAACGGGGCTGGACGGGCAACCTTGCGCCTTTGGAAAGAAATTTCCGCGAATACGGTGCCAGCGTGCCTGTGGTCTTGATGGACCCGTAGGCGCAGGTCACCGTCCCGTACGCTGGGCCGTTATGGGGTCGGCGCTTTTGGGAACGACTTCATTCACCTCGTGGCACGTGGCGTTGCTCATCGGCGCCGGGGTGGCAGCCGGGATGTTCAATGGGGTGGCCGGCGGCGGGAGCCTCATCTCCTTCCCGGTGCTCTTAGGCCTGGGCTATCCCGCCCTCACGGCAAATATCACTAATACGGTGGGCATTTGGCCGGGCTACCTGAGCAGTGCTGCTGGCTACAAGCGCGAAATCTCGGGCCAATGGGGCCGGCTGCTCCGCCTCAGCCCGGTGGGCCTGGCCGGGGCCGTGGTGGGATCGATCCTCCTGCTGACGACGCCATCGGCCGAATTCACCCGAATTGCTCCATGGCTCGTGCTGGGCGCATCCCTGTTGTTCGCCTTTCAGCCACTGCTCAAGCGTGCGCTGGGTGAAGGCACCACGACGCCGAGTCGTTGGCACCCCTTCTTCCTCATGACGGGGACGTTTGTCGCCGCCATCTACGGCGGCTACTTCGGCGCCGGCATGGGCGTGATGCTTCTGGCCATCCTCGGCTTGTTCCTGCCTGACTCCATTACCCGGACGAGCGGCCTACGCACCCTGCTCTCAATTCTGATCAACGGCGTGGCAGCCATCGTGTTCCTCATCCACGGTGGATTGGTGGTTGAGGCGGTCGTCCTCTTGGCCATCGGCAGCGTGGTCGGAGGTTGGTTCGGCGCCCGGGTGGCTGTCTCCATCCCCGCGGTGGCACTGCGCACCGTGGTGGTCGTGGTTGGCCTCGGCACGGCGGTCAAGCTGCTCTTTTTCTGAGGAGACGAGCGAGGACTCCCGCAGAATCCCGACCTCGGCGGGGCGGCGTTTCATAAACCCGACAAAGTCGCTACGATTTATAGTTGATGCCTCGCCCCGGTTCCTTCTTCAGCTTTCCCAACCCGGTCAACGAGGTGGCGGCGCGCACGGTGGCGGCTGGCGTCATGGTGCTGGCGTTAGTCACCCTGGTGGCTGACCTCCCCGGTTTGCTCATCCCGATCACGTTGGGCTTTTGGGCCCGCGTCCTCACTGGGCCAACGCTCAGCCCGCTTGGACAGCTGGCCACCCGAGTGGTGGCGCCGCGGTTGCCCAAGTATGCCAAGGCGGTGCCGGGACCGCCCAAGCGTTTCGCTCAGAGCATTGGTGCCGTGGTCACTACTGCCGCCACGGTCTTATGGCTGGTTGGTGAATGGCGGTTCGCTCAAGCCCTCTTGGTCTTGATGGTCGTGTTCGCTTTCGCCGAATCGGTGTTGGCCATCTGTGTCGGTTGCCACATCTTCAGCTTCCTCATGCGACGAGGCGTCATTCCCGAATCCATTTGCGAGGAGTGCGCCGACATCAGCAAACGAGCCGACTACTCCACTGCGAAGGGGTAGTGACCCACCACAGCGGTCGCCATGTGGCGACGGTGCGTGGCTAAGGCTTGTCGAGCCTCTCCGTGGGTATTCGGCACTAAAGCAACCGCCGCTCCGGGCGCACACTGGCCAATGAGTCCGTGATCAACCGTCGCCACCACGGCCAGGACGGGGTACCCACCCAGAGTGGCGTGGTCCGGCCCGAGGATGACCGGGTGTCCGTTGGGCGGGACTTGCACGGCGCCGATCACCATGCCTTGGGAATCGAGCTCATGGGACTCGGCGGTGTCGAAGAATGCCGGGTCGTCCTCTGAGGGCTGGAGTCGTAGTCCGACCTTATTGCTGTCGGCTTCGACGGTAAATCGACGATCGCGCAGCGATTCGAACGCACCGTCGACAAAGTGTTCGGGGTGCGGTCCGGGAACGACCCGCAACCTAATCACGCCGTGAGAGGCAATTGAGGGAATGTCGTTGGTGAGTAAGTGATCACCCAGGGGTGGCGTGAGCGAACCGGCAAACAGGTGAGTGCCAGCGGCAATGGCACCGGGACCGATTGCGGCAAGCAGATCAGTGGACTGGCTGCCCAGGACTTCGGGACCAACGAATCCTCCCGCCACGGCGACGTAACTTCGCAGGCCGCCTCGGACGCGGCCGACCTCGAGGACTTGGCCCACGGTCAGCGGCACCACTTGGTCCTGCGCCACCGGTTGACTATCGAGAGAGACGTCAGTGGGAGCACCAACCACTGCCACATAGGTCGATCGAAGACAGCGCAGGCGGGGTCCCTGGGCCATGACCTCAAGTGCACAGGCATTGGACGGATTGCCGACCAATCGATTAGCCAAGACAAACGACGTGGAGTCGGCCGGACTGGCCGCAGGGACGCCGATAGTGGCGTGTGCGAGGCGACCCGCATCTTGGAGGAGGGTGCGAATGCCAGCTTGCTCGACCGTGAAAGTGGGAGCGCCCAAAGGTTCGGTTGGGCGTGGGACTGCTGGCGGTACTGGCGGCGCAGCTGGCTCAGCGAGGGCGGATTCGGCCACGAATTGCACCCGATCCCCCGGGGTCAGTCGGGCATAGGGCGCTGTCTCGGGATGGAAGAACCTCTCTCGAGTGCGTCCGATCAGTTGCCAGCCACCTGGCGAAGCCGACGGATAGACCGCGGCATTGCCGTTGGCCAATGCAACCGATCCAGCGGGCACTACTGGTCGGGGACGTGATCGTCGAGGCAGTTGGGCCAAAGCATCGGGCAGGCCCTCAAGGTACGCAAAACCGGGAGAGAACCCGACGACGGCCACGGTCAAGACGCAATCGGTGAACATTTCGATCACCTGCGCCGTCGTCGCGCCAGCGAACTCCGCCACAACGTCTAGATCGGGTCCATCGAAGACGGTCGGAATTGCACATGGTGCCTGTTCGGCATCGACCCGATGCTCGTCTGCGGTGGCTGCGCCGAAAAGTTGGCGCAACCATTCCCGCAGATCCTCGACTTCCTTGTCTCCGAAATCGGGATCGAAACCCACCATCACGGTGGCCAAGCCACCGACGACAGGGGCGACGCCGGGACGTTCGGCCTGGCTCACCATCCGGGTCAGCGCCTGGGCCGCACGAGGATCGGATACCCCCACCACCAATGCCGCATCACCAACGGACCGAATCTCTCCGACAGGCACTGAACGCGACCACACGATGTGTACTTTCTCAGGGTTGGAGCACTGCGGCGACCACGACCCCGGCACCGATCAGTGCCCGACGCACCGCCTCCGCCATGGCAACCGCACCGGGTGAGTCGCCGTGAAGGCAGAGGGTGTCGACCTGGTCTACCAATGTCAGCGCCTGGGCGGCCGCCAATGCCGGATCGTCATAGACCGCTCCGGCCAACTCACGAGACATCAATTGTCCATCGGCGGCATAGGCCCGGTCGCAGAATCCTTCTTCCAACACCGGCAGGCCGGCGGCCTCAACCGCTACTCGCGCTTTTGCTCCGGCTGGCAGCACGATCGCCGTGCCGGGGTCACACAAATCACGCACGGCAGACACCAGCACGTCGCACTGCGATCCGCCGCGTCCGACCTCGCCGTAGAGCGCTCCGTGCGCTTTGACCGAACGAATTGGTACGTCGCAGGCTCGAGCCACCCGCAAGCAGTCGCTCAGCTGCGTGCGAAGAGATGCCGAAAGGTCGGCCGCGGTCATCTCCATTGGGTGTCGGCCGAAGCCGGACCGATCGGGATAGGAAGGATGTGCCCCGACGGCGACTCCGTGTTGGCGAGCTGCTTCCATGATGACCTGCATGGACTCGTCGTCCCCGGCATGACCACCGCAGGCCACATGGACGCTCGTGACGACACCGATCAGATCGAGTTCCACCTGTCGACCGACGCCATCGACGGCCTCGCCCACATCCGCATTGAGATCAACCGTGCGGATTGATGGCGGCGTTTCGCTCACCCGGCCTGCTGCGTGTCCACCACCACACCATCGCGGAACGTCACGCTTTGGTGGCGTCGCGTGGGCACTCGCGCACCGCCCAAGATGGAACCAGTGACGTTGAGAGGATCGGCTCCAGCAACGACGACCTCTTCGCCGCTCCCTGCCCCGCGGTGCACCTTGGCCAAATCTTCCGCCGCCTCGGGCAGGGCGTATTGCTCGCCAGAAAGTCCCAAGACGAATCGACCGCCCAAGACGAGGCCTCTTGCCTCAAGGCGACGGAGCGCCCAGACCACCTCGCGCCACGGGACGTGGAATGACTCGCGACTCCAGACCTCCCATGCCACCACGCCCCAACGAGCCAACAACTGCCACGCCACTTCTTCGGCGAGCTCCTCGTTGACCGGCACCATCGATTCGATGGGTGCTGCCTCATCAACCGGAAGTAATGACCAACGCCCTTCGCCAATCCCCGTCCCAACGGGCGCCCGGCGTCGCGCCATTCCGGGTCGACCCCCGCCCCGGCTTCCCCGACCAATGGTGGGTCGGCGATAGGTCCGGGTGCGCCACCGATCCCGGGCCGACAGAAGTGATCGCACGGCCGAGAAGGCGTCAGCCGTCACGATGCCTCGAGCCACCAGATCCCACAACCCCTCATCGACTTCGGCCGGCAATCGGCCGCTCAGCTGCGCCAATTCCGGGCGGAAACACGCCCCCTTGGTCCGCAACACCGCCAAGACATCAGCCGCCGCACCCACTTCGGGGTCGGGTGCTTGGGCACCAGATCGCACTGCCCGCAGCATCCAGCCGAGGTCCTCCCGCACGACAAAGGCCAACGGAGTCGCCGGTGACGGAGTGCCGGGCCGGCCCGCCCGTTCCGGGCGCGGGGTGAGTCGGCCCCAGACAATTTCGCCCGACAGGCAGAGCTCGTCCAACCAACGGGAGTCGTAGTCGCTCACCCGCGCCGGCAGGATCTGGGCTTCCCATTCGGCCGCTGGCGCCTCAATTCCTTGCAGCTGTTCGAGGACAGTCAAGAGTCCGCCGCGGCCATGCAAGGTGGTCCCAGGCACCACGTGTTGCCAGTGGGTGAGGAAGCGGACGTAGTCGGCAATGGGTACCGGCGACACCAAACCGCGCCGTTGTTTGCGGCTCGCTCCGTGAAGGCGGACCAAAAGGTTCCGGGCGCACCAGCGGCCATCCGGAAGTTCCATGGCCGAACCCTGGGCCTCCAGCCGGGCCAGCGCCGTACGGGCGCGTGCCGCTGTCATCGGTGCCCCCCAGGGGAAACCGGCCGGTAACGGGGCATCAGCGATGAGCTGCTCGACCGACACCGGTCCGGCCAGCTGCAGGTGGCCAGCAATACAGGCCGCCGCCGCGTCGTCGTCGCTAGCGAGCGCGGTCGCCGCCTCGTGTCGTTCGGTCGCGGCCCAACAACCGTCCACCAACGAGGCCCGACCATCGTTTTCCAACGCGGCATACCAGCTCGACCACATCGCTACCGGACGGCACAGCACCAAAGACAAAAGCAGATCGTGCAACTCATCTGGATTTCGAAGTTGCGGACGCACCTGATCAAGCACAAGGGCTACCGCTTCTGGATCGAGCGCGTCGAGCTGGTCGGTGGGGACCGGGAGTCCGTTCGGACCGAGCGCGCCCAGTCCTCGGCGCAGGGCGACCGCCCTCGTGCGGCGCTCCTCGAGAGGAGCATCATCGAGGAAAGTAAAGGGGCGGCCGGTCAAGATCCCATGAGCGAACACAGAAGGCTCGCTCGACTCAACCGTATGGATTTCGACGTCACCCGACTCGACGTGGGACCAGAGATCCACCAGTCCTTCAACTGAGAGGCCTTCGTGGAGACAGTCGTGCACCGTCTGGCGAGCCAAGACGTGATCGGGCACTGCCACTGGGCCGGGAGGCGCGTTCTCCTGACAGGCAGCCAAACCAGGCCACACGGCGGCCAGCAGATCATCCGCCTCCATCCGCTGCAGATGGATGGGGCGCCGCTTTCCGCCCCGCATGCGTGGCAAGACCAACGCACGATTGAGATTCCATCGCCAACGCGCCGTCAGCATGGGGTGGAGAAGGACGGCTTGGATCAACACCGCTTCGGCCGACGATGAGGACAGCATTGATTGGACACGGGTAAGCGGAAAACTGTGCTGCGGACCGAGCGAGAGCACCACGGTGTCGTCGTCGGCGGCCGCTTGCAGCTCGAAGTCGAAGGACACACAGAAGCGTTTGCGCAACGCCAGCCCTAAGGCACGGTTGATGCGACCGCCGTAGGGGGTATGAATGATGAGTTGGGTACCCTCGCTGTCGTCGAAACATCGTTCCACCACAAGGCGCTCGCGGGTAGGAAGGTGACCCAGGCTGGCCAGTCCAGCCGAGCAATAGGCCACCACCTGTTGCGCTACCGGCAGCGAGACACCGGCCTGATGCATGACCAATTCCCTGGCTCCATCGCCGTCGTCGGCCAACAAGAGGGGCTCGAGGTCGCGCCGCAGATCACTTACTGCCTCTGAGAGCTCCGCCGTTCGGGCCGGCGCCTCACCGAGCCAGAAGGGCACGCTGGGCGGTAGGTCTCCGGCGTCGTGCACCCGGACCGTTCCCAGCTCGACCTTGGCCACTCGCCACGAATGGGTTCCTAACAAGAAGATGTCCCCCGCCATGGCTTCGACGGCGAAGTCTTCATGCACCGACCCCACGGTGATCCCTTCTGGGTCGAGCACAACGCGGTAGTCACCTGTCTCTGGGATGGCACCCCCGCCGGTCAACGCCGCCAACCGGGCTCCTCGCCGGGCTCGTAGGCGGCCATTGACCGCATCATGATGCAGGTGCGCACCCCGACGACCGCGCCCTGTTTCAATGCCCCAACTCATCAGCTCCACCACTTCGTCGAAGTCAGTTCGCTCCAACTCCGCGTAGGGCGCACTGTGACGCACGAGTTGCCACAGCGTCTCGACGTCGTACTCCTCGACCGAAGCCACTTCGGCCACCAACTGCTGGGCCAGGACGTCGAGCGGTGCAACCGGAGGCTCAAGCAGATCCAAACGACCGGCTCGAACGGCGGCCAAGAGCGCCGTGCACTCAACTAATTCATCGCGGGTCATGGGGAAGAGTCGTCCCGCTGGCGTGCCGTCTCGCTGGTGATTGGCCCGCCCCACTCGCTGCAAGAACGTGCCGATCGCCCGAGGCGATCCGATCTGGCAGACCAATTCGACCGGACCGACGTCAATCCCCAACTCGAGCGACGCCGTGGCCACGAGCGCACGTAAATCACCGGCCCGCAGCCGCGTCTCGACTATGCGACGCCGGGCGGCCGACAAGCTCCCGTGGTGAGCTGCGACCAAGAGCGATGCATCTACATCGCCGCCAGCCCCGCCGTCGCTATCGCCCAACCGCTCGGCCAGTTGATGGGCCACCCGCTCGGCCATCTTGCGGGTATTGACGAAGATGAGCGTCGTGCGATGTTCTTTGGTGTGCGCAGCGATCCGGTCCAAAATGTCGCCGAATTGCCCCCCGCTGCTCACGGCTTCGAGTTCAGAGTCCGGTAATTCAATCGACACATCGAGATTGCGCGAGTGACCACAGTCGATGATCACCGTCGGTGGTCGATCATCGTGCACGCCGGAAAGCAATCGGGCTACCACGTCGAGTGGTCGCTGGGTGGCCGAGAGGCCTATGCGTTGCAGATGTCCCCCACTCTTGGCGACTAATGCGTCCAATCGCTCGAGGCTCAAGGCCAAGTGACTCCCCCGCTTGTCCCGAGCCAACGTGTGCACTTCGTCGACGATGACGGTATGCACGCCGCGCAACATGGACCGCGAAGCCGGGGCGGTGAGAAGGAGGTAGAGCGACTCCGGTGTGGTGACTAAGAGATCGGGCGATTGCTTACGCATGGCCGCCCGCTCCGCCGCCGGAGTGTCGCCAGTGCGGATGGCCACCCGCAGGTCTGGGTCAGGAAATCCCAACCGGGCGGCCACATCGCGAATTTCACCGAGCGGGATGTGCAGGTTCTCGTGCACGTCGACGGCGAGGGCCCGAAGCGGACTGATGTAGAGCACTCCCGGAGAGCCAGCAGTCCTGCGACCAGCTTCCGCCGCCACATAGGCAGCGTTGATGGCCACCAAGAAGCCCGTCAGGGTCTTACCGGTCCCGGTAGGCGAGGCCACCAGGACATCACGGCCTTCAGCGATCCGCGGCCAGGCCGCCGCTTGAGGGGCGGTTGGCCCCTGGGGGAACCGCTCAGCAAACCAGGCGGCTACGGCTGGATGGAATTCCAGGGCCAGCTCAAGCAGATCGGACACACCTCTATTTAACCGGGAGGGTGTGACTCTGTCTTCCGCCGCCCCCAGGCGGCGATCATGGGTGGCTGGGTGAGGTCCAATTTGCCGGCGGCCACATTCGCCAAGTGCCGCTCAATCTCGAGATCGGTGGCCACCTCGTGAGTAACCAATTGGTCCCTGATCAAGGTGATGGTGGCTGTTTCGAGTTTCGCGCACTCAGGGAGGGCGACCGGAAATGCGGCGTCGGCTCCAACTTCGCTCAAACCGGCTTCACGGAGCAATCGAGGCAGCGTGCGCCCATAGGCCAGATCAACTCCCCGTTGCGCCATGAGCGCCCGGAATCCGCTCCGCAATTTGTTGGCCAGCTCCTGTTCGGGACCCAACACTTCGAGGCAGCTCAATGGCTGCAATGACGGATCGGCGTCCTCGACCAATAACCAACCACCCGGTCGGAGCGCCGCCACCATGTTGGCCATAGCGGCGGCCCGGTCGGGGACATGCACCAAGACCAAACGGGCATGCACCAGATCAAACTGGCCGTCCGGCACAGGATCGGCCGCCACGTCGTGCTGGCGAACCTCCACCACGGTGTCGGTAGCTTCGGCGGCCCATGAGACATCGATGTCGGTGGCCAAGACGTGACCCTCGGGACCAACCTGGTCGGCGAGGAATCGGACGACCGAAGTGCCCCCGGCACCGACCTCCCAACAGTTCCAGCCCCCTGAGAGTCCGAGGTCAGTCAGATGACAAAAGGTCGAAGGATCAAACAACTTCGTAAAGGCCTCGAATCGAGCCCCAGCCGCGGCAGCTCGGTTCGACAAGAGATAGCCCCTGTCATCGACCGAGCTGTCGTTGCTCACCGTGCGGGCACCGACTCTTCCGTGAGGTCGTGCGAGGTGCCGACGTAGCGATCAAGTACCTCGGCCACTTCGGCTCGCCCCTCAGCAATCATTGTGGCGGTTCCGGAAAAGTCGCGGTATTGCGATGCTGGTTCA
>Ga0182016_10004567_pt1 | contig 15237 bp, 7 predicted proteins | sample 712S2MmetaG_FD_120491 | JGI IMG/M metagenome (GOLD analysis project Ga0182016, IMG submission 120491) | Permafrost microbial communities from Stordalen Mire, Sweden - 712S2M metaG | ecosystem: Environmental > Terrestrial > Soil > Wetlands > Permafrost | place: Sweden: Stordalen | collected...
CCGGCCATCTGGAGAGGAAGAAATTCCTCGGCAGGCTCGCCGACCGCATCACCATGCCAATCATGCCGGATGACGAAGCGGTCGATTATCTCGTCACCCAAGCCATGGCCGAGTATCTCGCCGAACGGGTCGAGCCACCGCTCGACGGAATTCTTTATCGGTCCGCCCAAGGTGGCGAGACGTCGTTCAACGTCGCCTTGTTCAACAAGGCGGCTCGGGTCGAGGCCCGGACGCTCCCTCCTGGAAGCAAAACGTCGGTAGAACTGTACGAACAGAACGAGGATGGTTGGGAGGAGAACTACACCATATGGGAAGAGGTCCCCGAGGCGACCTCACCTCCGCCCCCTTCTAGCAGCGGGCCTGATTTCGCAGCCATCCTGGCCGGCAGCTCGTTCAGAGATGACGACGATCGCGAAGTGGCGCTTCGGCTGGACCGCTCAACGCTCAGGCTTCAGCACATCAGCGGCGTCACCATCTCCACGTCAGAACGAACCATTTTCCAGCATCAGACCGAACCTTACAGCGCGGTGGACGACGCGGATTCCCCCTTCTAAGGGGCTCGGATGGGTCCGGCTGGCTCGAAGGCTGGGTGCTGCGCCAATTTCGGCATTGGGCGCTGGTTTGACATTTTGAAGCGACCGCTGTTGGACCGCGGCAGTCATTTCGAACTGGGCGGAGGCGTCAGCGTCACCGTGCAATGCTGAGTTTTGCCGCTCCGCGCCGCTGCGGCGCGGCAGGTGTCGATGGCCTCGCGGTTGTCGCTGGCAAGCTGGTTATCAGCGACGAAGCGATTCCAGCTTTGGAGATTGGCCGCCCGCATCAACTCGCCGCCGGCCGTCCAGCGATCCGCGCGCATGACCAGCGCTGCGATCCGTGTGTTCAGTCCGAACGGCAGAACGCCAGCGATCAGCGGCGACAGCACAAGCCCGACCGCGAGGGCAGCGCCTCCGGTCCAGCACAGCAGCTTGAATTGTCGGTCCTGTGCCCACGCCTGACCGATGATCCCTGACAGCCGCGACCGCTCGCGCTCGGCTTCCTGGGCGGCCTTGTCGAGCCGCTGCGCCGCCTCGCGGATCAGGTTGGCTCCGGCGTTGGCGATGGCTTGGCCCTGCTGCTCCGGTGTGCGGGTTAGCGCGGGCGATTTGAGGATGGTCTCAAGCTGTTCGCCCACCTCGTCCAGACCTTTGCCGATAACGGCTAGGTCCTGGCTGTAATCGGGCGACCGGCTCTCGCGCATGGCTGCGGGCAGGGCTTCGATGGCGCGCCGAAGCACCGACACCTCGGCCCGCAAATCCTCGAACGCCTGGGCGGGATCGCCCGTATGCTCATCCGCCATCCTTACCTCCGGCCACTATCGCGAAAGCCCCCGGTCCCGCCCCATCCCGATCTCCATGGTCGCCCGCTGCACGGTCGGCGCCGCGATCACCCGCGCCAGCGTTGATCCGGGTCCGACGCCCAAGGCCGGCGCGCGTGAACGCACCAATGACTCAAGCTGCGGATCGCGCTTGAGCGTCCCGGCGATAGTCTTCATGCGGCCTTCCAGGCTCCTGCGCGCCTCGCCATGCCGCCAGCCGTCCAGCCGGTCGTGCTGCGCCTCCAGCCGCGTCCACTCCTTCACCAGCCGGTCGGCCTTGAGCGCCGGATTGCGCCGCACCCGGTCCTCATGGCGGATGGCCCCGGCCAGCTCGGCGCCGCGCGCCGCGCCGCGAAGATCCCGCAGGGCGCGGAAGGTCGCCGGCTCATGGCGCAGGGCGCTATGAAGGTCACGCGTCGCGCCGGGCCGCACCCCATCCAATGCCGCCCCAGCTTCCCGCAGTTCGCGCTTCTGGAATTCGAGCACCGGCAGCTTTTGGGCGCGCATACGCTCGGCGTCGTCCAGGGCGCGCGCGTAGCGCTCCACCGCGGGCTCCAGGGGACGCTCCGGCAAGGTTGCGGCCCGCGTCGGCCGGGAGGGTGACAGTCCTTCGACACGACCGATCTCCGACGCCTTGGCGCGCCGGTTCAGGGTGATCCCGTCGAACATCCCACGCTTGCGCGCCGGCCCGACCTCTGGAGCGTCGGCGCGAGCCCGCGCCGCCCGCTGCCTCTCTTCGGGTACGACGATCGGCTGCTCGATGCCGCGCCGTTGGGCGTAATCCAGCGTGGTTTCCTTGAGCCCGGCGCGAGAGAGGCGCGCGGATAAGGCGGCCACGTCCTTGAATTCCTCGCGGCCGGCATAGAGCGCCACTTCGTCCCGATGGCGGGTCATGCTGACGTAGGTCAGATGTCGGTCCATCGTGCCCGACGCCAGCACATAGGTCCGGTCCACCGTCGCCCCTTGGGCCTTGTGAATGGTGGTGGCGTAGCCTTGATCGACGGCGGCATAATCTTCCATCGACACGGACACGCGGCGGCCCTGGCCGGGGCCGTTGGCGTTGTCCAGCCGCACCTCCAGCCGGCCGGGCTCGGCCCGTTCCACCGTGCCCAGCATCCCGTTCTTCACGCCGAGGTCGCGGTTGTTCTCGCGGAACAGCAGCCGGTCGCCGGCCGCGAACGCCCGCTCGCCTTCCGTCGTCTGGTAGAGATGCTCGTCCCGGAGTTCGCCTCGGCCTTGGCGCACGGTGCGGATCGCGTCGTTCAAATCCGCCACGTCGGCCCGGCGATGCGCCAGCACCAGCCGCGAGCCGTCCGGCCGCGCATCCATGTCGCCGATCACGTCGCCCACGATGGCGTTTCGGGCCGCGCCGATATCGTCCTCGAAGCGGATCGCGCCGCGCTCGGCGTAGGCCCTTAAACCTTCGGCCGTGCGATGGCGCGCGAAGTCCACAGACGCCTCTCGCTGCCAGCTTTCGCGCTGCCGGCGGATTTCGCCCAACTCCACGAAGCCGGCGCGCTCGGCCACAGCGCGGAACGCCGCGCCCGGACCGATCGGCTGGAGCTGCTCGGGGTCGCCTACCAGCACTACCTTGGCGCCGGCGCGGTCAGCCTCCGCCAGCACGCGCGAGAGTTGGCGGCTTCCCACCATCCCGGCCTCGTCGATCACCAGCACGCTCCGCGCGCTAAGCGCGTCGCGCCCGCGCTCCCAACTGCGCTCGAAGCTCGCCAGCGTCCGGCTGCGGATGCCGGAGGATTCTTCCAATCCCTCGGCCGCCTTGCCGGCCAGCGCTGCGCCCATCACCTCGTAGCCTTCGGCCTCCCACGCCTGACGCGCCGCGCCGAGCATGGTGCTCTTGCCGGCGCCGGCGATGCCGACCACGGCCTCGATGCGTTCGGGACCGGTGATGTGGCGAACCGCCTGGCGCTGCTCCTCTGCCAGGAACGGCCGATCGGCGATGGCTTGCTCGACCTTGCCCCGGCTCACGCCGTATGTTCGGCTTTCCGCCATCCGGTCGGCGCTGTCGGCCATCTGTCGCTCGACGGCGATCATCTCCTTGGTGGAGTAGCGGGCCTGCTCCAAAGTCCGGCCGAATTCGTCCCTTTGCTCGGGCCGCAGCTCCACCAGCGCGGGAGACGCCATCGCCTTGGCGAAGGCTGCTTGGAAGGCGTCAGGATCATCGATGTAGCGGTGCAGCGTTCGCGCCACGTCGGTGCGGTCGAACACGCTCTTCTCGTTGGTGACGAGGGTCAGGGCTTGTTCCGGCTTTTCGCGGATCAACTTGGCGTTTCGCCGCGCCTGGTCCTCGTCCTGACGGGCGCGCACCACGGACTTTCCGCGCCGGTCCATCTGGGTGGCGTGAACGCCCATGTGCTGGGTGGGCTCAATCTCCAGGCCGCAATCGCGATGCGAGCGGTGGTCGATGCGGATGTCGTGGCCGGCGAGCGCCAGGTGCCGATTGGCCCGGCCTTCCCAATCCATACGGATGTCGCGGAGTTGGTCGTGCGAGGTCGGCAAGCCCAGGGCGGCGAGCTTCTTGTTCTCCAGCTCCAGGTCGGACTTCGCGCCAAGGCCCTCATGCTCGACCTTTCGCGTGGTCAGCATGATGTGGGCGTGGTGGTTCCTCACATCGGTGTCGCCATGCGGACTGTGGATCGCGAAATCCACCGCCACGCCGTAGCGGTCGGCGAGCCCCTGGGCGAACTCCCGTGTCAGCTCCAGGCGTTGGTCGGCGGTCAGCTCGTGCGGCAGCGCGACCTCGATCTCCCGCGCCACCCGCGCGTCCTTGCGCTTTTCCGCCGCCTCCGCCGCATTCCACAACGTCGAGCGGTCCTGCGCCCACTCGGCGTCCACGCCCTCGGGCAAGACGATCTCGCTGTGCTCCACGCCCCGCCGGTGGGTGAAGTCGTGGGTCAGGCCATCGCGTTCGTTGGTCAGCTTCTGCGAGGCGCGATAGGCGGCGGCGGCCACGGCGCTGCGTCCGCCGCTACGGCTGATTGGCTTGGTCGCCAGATGATAGATCGCCATCACGCACACTCAGGTCGCGCCGCGCACAGCGGCGATCCTGGCGGGCCAAGGGTGCGCAAGCCCCATACGGCCGTCGGTCCGTCGATCTGACGCTATCAAGCACTGAGTTGCGCAGCAACTCGTAAGTGCGCCCTTCACTTATCTTCGCTTTGCTCAGAACGCTCGGTGTGGCTCGCTTGTGAGCAAGCTTAGCTGTGAAGACAAATGCAGTTCAGCGGAACGCGGGCATCTGCCTTTCGAATCGGAACGCTGTTGCGACCGGAGCATGGCGATGCTCTCGGCCTACTGCAACGTCTCTGTGAACACCTTGGCATTTCAGGAAATGACGTGACGAGGTTTTTGCCAGACGCTATCTTGACGTCCACGGGGCGCGCACATCGGAGGATGCGATGGCGAAGCGTTCGATCGCTGAGCGGCTGGCCCAACTGGAAGCCCAGCGCAAATCCCTTCAGACTAAGCTCGGTAAGCAGGAACGGGCCAGGGATACCCGGCGCAAGGTGCTGCTCGGCGCATTCCTCCTGCACCGGCTGGAGAAGGGCCAGGACGCCTTCTCCAAAGAGCAACTGCCGGACTGGCTGCGGCGCGAACTGCCCGGCTTCCTCACCCGCGACGATGATGCGGCGCTGTTCGGCGATCTGCTTGGTGAACAGGCCGTCAAGGCGCCGGCGTCCGATAAGGCTCAGGCGGCGGCCTCCCAACATCCCTGAGCGCGGCGCGCCCCGCACGCGCGCCCTATTGAGTGTGAGACGGAGTGAGGATGGTCCGGCGCGTCATCTTGCTGATCGTCTACCTGGTCGCCGGTTACGTGCTTGGCAACCTCGTCGCGCATCTGGTCCTGATCCCGGTCGCGGCGATCAAGCACCTGAGCGCCGGCTTCGTGACCAGCCTGGCGGTCGCGGGCGGGCTGCTTGGCGCCCTGATCGGATTCGGCAAATGGCGAGCCCGCGCCGCGCCGGCCGATAGCTGGGGCGTGCATGGGTCCGCCCATTGGGCCAGCGAGCGCGAGGTTCGCGCCTCGCTCGGCGGCGCTGACGGCCTGATCGTCGGCCGCGAAAATCGCAAGGGCGGCCAGCTCCTGCGCTACAGCGGCGAGCAACATCTGATCACCATCGCGCCCACTCGCTCCGGCAAGGGCGTGGGCGCCATCATCCCCAATCTGCTGACCGCGAACCGCTCGATCCTCTGCATCGATCCCAAGGGCGAGAACGCCCGCGTCGCCGTGCAGGCCCGCCTCAAGCTGGGTCCCGTGGACGTGCTCGACCCGTTCGGGGTTTCCGGCGTGGCGTCCGCCGCCTTCAACCCCCTGGATGGTTTGGACGAGGACAACCCGGAACTGGCCGAAGACGCCGCGCTCTTGGCCGACGCCCTGGTCTACGATCCGCCCGGCCAGATCGGCGAGGCGCACTGGAATGAGGAAGCCAAGGCGCTCATCGCGGGGGTGATCCTCTATGTGGTCTGTCATGAGAATCCGCAGGGCCGCAATCTCATCACCGTGCGCGAACTCCTGACCGCCGCGCCCGACACGTTCACGGCCATGCTGGCGATCATGCAGAAATCGACCTGCGCCGGCGGCCTCGTCGCGCGGGCCGCCAACCGCCATCTCAGCAAGACCGGGCGTGAAGCGGCGGGTGTGCTGTCCTCCGCCCAGCGCCATACCCATTTTCTCGACAGCCGGCGGATGGCGGCCGTTCTGGATCATTCCGATTTTCGGTTCGAGGATCTCAAGGCCGGAACCTGCACGGTGTTCTTGGTGCTGCCGCCCGATCGGCTGAACACCCATGCGCGCTGGTTGCGCCTGCTGGTCGCTCAGGCCATCGGCGCGCTGGCCCGGTCCATAGTGCGTCCGGCGGCGCCGGTCTTGCTGCTTCTCGACGAGTTCGCGGCTCTCGGCCGCCTGGAGCCTTTGGAGCAGGCATTCGGCTTGATGGCGGGTTACGGCCTGCAACTGTGGCCCATCCTTCAGGACTTGCACCAGCTATCAGGGGTCTATGGCGAGCGGGCCGGCACATTTCTGTCGAACGCGGGCCTGATCCAGGTCTTCAACGTCGGCGATGTGGACACCGCCAGTTGGGTGTCGCGCTCCATCGGCTCGATGACCATGGCCTATCAGACCGCCGGGTCCAGTGTGTCGAAAGGACCGGGGCCGCTGCTGTTCCAGCAAACCACGACCAGCACCTCCACCGCGGCCCATTTGACCAAGCGCGAACTCCTGACCGCCGATGAGGTCATGCGGCTGCATTTCAGCTTGGAAATCCTGCTGCGTCAGGGGCAGGCGCCTGTCGTCGCCCAAAAGGTGCGGTACTTCGCCGACCCCGAGTTTGCGGGCCTCTTTCATTCCGCACCTCGACCGTGAGTCCATGTCGCATATCCTGGCCACGCCACGCCACGACCGATTCTGACGCAATAGCTTCGCTACTATACGGATCGAGAATTGGTGGGTCTGTTCGAGCCCACCTGATCCGCGATTGATGGGCGACGGGGACGGCCAAAATGGGACGCCAGGACCGAGTAGTGTTTGGGATGATCACCGCACATCCTGCGGCTGAAACGGTGAGTTTGGACGATCGTGTCCAGGGAAGGATGCGGCAGTGAACCCGCTGGACACGCCAGAGGATCAGCTTGACAGTGAAGCGCGGCATTTGCGCAATGGTCGGTTGGCGGTTTCGATGGGCGGAGATGGGGTAGACCTCCCAAACGAACCGGGGCGGGAACGCGGGTTACTGGAGGCCGCGCTCGCGCAGCTCAGATTAAAGTTGCTCGACCTGACCGGGCGAAACCGTCTCCTCAACTTCAAACATACCGCTGGTAGATCGCTCCAATTCGTCGAGGGTGCGCCTATCGCGCTCTATGAACGACTGGTTGAAGGCAACAACCGGCCCACGGCGGCAATCCAAGGGTTGCCTGAGCCGGAACGTCGGGAGTGGGCGGAGCGCAATGGCCGCCTCGCAAGACCCGATCCCCGTGAATGGGCTCAGCGAAACGGCGTCCCGACCGGATATGATCTGCCGGAAGGAACAGACCAACCATCCAACTACGTCCGCGCATTGTTCTACCAGGACGATCTCGCGAAACATTGCCGAAAACTTGAACGAGAAGCGACTCTGGCGATCGAAGAAACAGGCTCTAACATGCTGTTTCTGGTCCTGGGATTTCTTGAATACCCCGACCAAAGAGATAGTGACCGATTATTTAGCGCGCCGCTTGTCAGCGTTCCAGTGTCGTTATCTCGCAAGGATGTTTCTGGAAAACAAACATTCTACATTCAATACACGGGAGAAGATATATCTGACAACATTTCTCTCAGGGAAAAGCTGAAAAATGACTATGGAATTCTGATTCCAGCACTTTTTGATGAGGATCGCGCGAGCGATGAACCAGTCAACGTAGCTGCGTATTTCACTGAACTAAGAAAGATCATCAACGACCATCCGAGGTTTGCTCTAAAGAACCGAGCATCGTTGGCGCTTCTTAGCTTCACGAACATGCTCCTGGTCAGGGACCTAGACCCGAAGAAGTGGCCGGAGAAGAACGGGGTTCACGCGCTGCTCGATCATGCCATCGTCCGACAAATATTCGAGGGGCAGTCCGACGGTGGCGGTAGCTATGGGGACGCCGCAGACCATCCCGTCGAGGACGATCCCGGAGCAAAAATTCAGCTTGTTTATGATGCGGACAGTTCGCAGCACAGTGCTTTGGTGGACGTGCTCTTTGGCGGGAAGAATATTGTGATTGAAGGGCCTCCCGGCACGGGAAAGTCCCAGACAATTACCAACCTCATCGCTGCGTCCATTGCTGAAGGAAAGCGGGTTCTCTTCATTGCTGAAAAGCTGGCCGCTCTGGACGTTGTGCGCACCCGGCTTTCTTCTGCCGGCCTATCGGCGTTCGTACTAGAACTCCACAGCAACAAGACAAGCAAAAAGAAAGTTCTGGAAGAGCTAAATAATAGGATTGATTTCAGGACGAATTTGCCAACAGACCTCCCGCTGAAATTGCAACGACTGGAGGAGTCAAGGCGGGAGTTGAAGCGCTACTCCGATTTGGCCAACTCCGTCGTCTACAATCGACTTGGTCTTACGCTCCATGAACTAATGTGGAGGGCCGAACGACATCGCTCGCGGATCACCATAGGTGAGGCGACGTTGTTTAATCTCTCAATATCGGATGCTTGCGACCTTTCCGCGTTTGAGCTGGCCCGTCGCATGGACGCGCTGGAGCATCTTGGCGCCCAATTCAATGCCATTGGTGGGTTCGGTAAGGAAAAGCCATTTTGGGGGTTTGAGCCCGAGACGATTGTGCCGGGCGACGAGAATAGGTTGGAGGAGCTACTGCTGAATGGCAGGGAATGGGCAGACACTTTTGCGACGGACGGCGGGACGTTCGTTGCATCGATCGGCGGGGGACCCGCCGGTCTGAGCCTGGACGAGGGTCGCAAGCAACTAGCGACGTTGGCCGAACTGCGCGCAGGGCACACCGGACGGGACCCGGTACACCTGCTAGCGCGATTGTTTGCGAGCGACGGCACAGGCGTCCGGTCGAAGCGGTTGGTAGATGATCTGGACAATCACCTGTCGAGGTTTCAGGCACTAGAGCCGGCCGCGACGCGCGGTGTTCGTGCTGAAGATCAGGTCAGTGCAGAGCGATTGGCCGCGCTGAGAGAGTTGTCGCGTGCCGCGTCCACGCTCGGGATTCCGCTGAGCACCAGCGCGGAACTCGCTGAGCGACACGCAATATTGAGAAGCGCGGTCGAACCGCTTGGCGCGAGCGCCGAAGTCATTGGCAAATTCTGTGATCGGCGGAAAATCCCCTTCGACGGATCGTTAGCCAAACTGGTCAAACTGACGGAATTGGCGAGAGTGGTGGCGGCGGCGCCGGAGTCTGCGCTGGCGGTGCAATGTGCGGGGTTAGCGCGTGACAGTGCTGTCGCGGACATTAATCGGCTGCGGGATTTACAGTCAGAGTGGGACATCTTGTGCTTTCAAACAGCGCAAGTGCTTTACATTGACATACCACCAGCTGATCAGCGTCTCGAAGACGCGATTACGACCCTTCGCCAAGGTACGGCCTGGTATCGGGTGTTTGACGGTAAGTGGCGCTCTGCGATCGCGCTCCATAAGAGTCTTCAACGGTCCAAGCAAAAGGTCTCCGCTGAGGAGCGTCTTCAACAGCTAGAGAGGGTGCGTTCGCTCAAGCAATTACGTGGTCGGCTCGATGGGGACACGGCTTGGCAAGCCTGTTTGGGAATTTCTCCCCCGACTGAATTATTCCCGCTCGACGAGTATTTGGCCGTCGCGCAGTGGAATAGGGATTTTCTTGCTGCCCTCGAAGATATGACGGTCACCGATATCTCGGTGGCCGAGCTGACACCTGAGACAGCGCGGGCACTGCGCAGGGAATTCGCGGAACTCGGTGAGGCGATCAGCACAATAACCGCGTCGTTGGGCGTGATGCGTGACGCCTTGCCAGGCCTCGTTGGTCTGGCGGGCGGGAAAAGCGTCCAGAGCGTGCGCGAAGCTGTGATCGGCTTCACCGACAAGCTCGACGCCGAACTGCCCTGGCTTGAAATGAATTGTCCGGGCGGGGCCATCGTAATCGACGGATCGACTCCCGAGGGAACGCGCGCGCTTCGAAACTATCTGGAATATGCGCGCACCGGCCAGTTGACCGTCCCAGAAGACACCGGGGCGGCGCCGGATAGCGACTTTGAAGTCGCCGTCATGGATGTGCTGCGAATGCGCGGATACGAGGTTACCCCCCAATTGGGCGTCGCTGGCTATCGGATTGACATCGCGGTCAAGCACCCCGATGCGCCCGGGACATACCTCGCCGCGATCGAATGCGATGGAGCCAGCTATCATTCTGCGGCGTCCGTGCGTGATCGTGACCGCATACGTCAGGACATTTTGGAAAGCGTCGGCTGGCGCGGCAGAATTTGGCGCATCTGGTCGACTGACTGGTTCAGGACACCGCGGCAGGAAACGGAGAAGTTGCTCAGCTTCCTTGACGATCTTCGAAAGAGTTGGAAACCAGAGCATTCCTCTGGTGCGTCGTGGGTCGAGGAGGGCACAGCCCCTATTCCCCGGCCGGCCGATGTGCCCGCGAACGAAGCGGATCGCCGCGTCGTGTCCCAAGTCCTTCTGGAAACCGACGAAGAGATCGAGGTCGCAGTAGGCGATATTGTCAGATACGCGGAGGTCAGCCAGCCCACAGATGTGCTGACGGTTCGCATCGTTCGCAGCGCCAGTGACTTAGCGAACGGATTGATTTCGGTCTCCGCGCCGCTGGCGCAAACGCTCTTGGGTGGTGTGGTCGGCGATGAGGTCGTGTTGCACGTGCCCGGCTCTCCAGCTCGGGTATTTCGCATCCTCGAGATCAAGCGGTCAGAGTAGCGTTGATCGCTAGGAGCCGTTCACACCAAGCGGCACCAAGACTCTCAACCAGCGTAAGGCCCGGTCAAGTCGGCCAGCGGCCGACCGGGCTGGGTGTGGCGGGGCCGCGCCGAACTCGGCGCGGCTATTTCCCGCCAGCCTTCGGCATGGTCCGGCTAAGAGCGCCCTCGGGCGCGCCGGACAGGATTAAAGGTTGAGGCGGAGCGGCGTCGGAGCCCGACGCCGCAGATTATTCCTGAGGTCTAGGGTTTGCGGCGGCGAAGCTTGCCGCTGGGCTCGGCCGTCCTGGTCTTCGCCCTTGGTGTCCGGACCGCTTTTGCCGTGCCGGCTGCCTTGGCATCGTCCACGGCTGCGCCAGGGTCCCAACCGCCCATGCCCTGGAGCACGAGATCGGCGTGCTTGACGGTGTTCACGTGGCCGTAGTGCTCCTCGATCATCTTGACCGATGTCCCCATCTGTTCGGCCAGGAAATACACGTCCACGCCTTCGGCGAGCCGGAAGGTGGCATAGGTATGTCGGAAGCAATAGGTGGAGCGAGGGACGCCCGAGGCGCCCTCGCGCAGCTTGGCCTTGATCAGAAGGTCTTCGATCATCGCTTGATAGAGGGACTTGGCCGGTTCGCCAGTGATGGTGGTGAACACCCGGTCCTCGGGCCGGAACTCGACCTCCGGCGCCTCTTTCCCTTCGGCCTCCGCCGCTTGGCGCCGATATTCCCGCGTGGCTTCGCGGACGCGCTCGAAGTAGTCGCCCACGCTCTTGGGGGCGACTAGCTTGCGCGATTTGCCCTTGCCCTGGACGAACAGGATGACCAGTTCGCGGCCCTCCCGATCCTTGCCGGTGGTGATGTCTCGCCAACGCAGGTTCTTGGCTTCGGACGGGCGCATCCCCGTGTTGCACATGATCAGGATGAAATTGTAGGCGACCGTCCGATACCAGGTGCTGGACGGCCGGATCGCGTCCTTCACCCATGACCGCGCCACGGTGTGGAGGTGACGGTATTCCTCTAGCGTGAACTCGTCCCGCCGCATGGTCTTGAGCTTCGGCCGGTCGTCGAAGCGCTGGCTGGCGGGCACGTAACGCTTCTTGATCGCGTAGTTCATCACGGCGCCGAAAATTGACATCTCGAAGCGGATGGTGGCGTCGCTGATGAAGGCGACGGTGCGAGCCTTGGCCGGCACAGGGGCCACGGGCCGGAGCTTCGTGAAACCGCGCTTCGCCATCGCCCTGGCTCGCCCGGCGGCGTCGCGGGCGTCCAGCTCGGCCGCCTGCTGGGCGGAGATTTCGCGCACGCCGTTTCGCGTGTTACGGCCGGCGCCGTTCTCGCGCCGCCACGCGGGGTAGCTTGCCCAAAGCTCGTCGCCGATCCGATGCACCTGCACCGAGCCAACATAGTCCTCCAGCGCGCCCTCGATCACGGCCTTGAGCTTCTTGGGGCGATCCTTGCTGATCTCGCCGCGTCGGGCGCGCGCCTCCTGGGTCGCCAGGTACTCCTTCGCCACGGCGCGGAACGGATGGTTGAAGACCGGAATGTCATGCTTGAGCATGGCCCGGACCTCGACCTCCTGCTCGTTGGCGAGGTGGCGCGCCACGCCGATGTCGCTGGTCTTGAGCGAGATCGTCTTGTAGCGGTCGGCCTTCGGCAGCTTGACGCGGCAGTACCAGTTGCGATGGTCCACGTCGGCCCGGCGGAAGATGATAAGGCCGGGTTTAATCTCTTCCTTGTCGGTTACGAACGCCATGGGACACCCTCACGCTGTGCAGGTTCCGTGCAGATCGCGGCGCTAAGTCATTGATTTGCCGTGCTGTGCATGGATTGTGTGAGGGAAAATCTAGCAAAAATACTGATGAAAAACAATGGATTAAAAAATATCTATCATCCCCGCGAGGGTGGGGACCCAGGCCTTTCCAGTCAAGCGGCGGCGCTTGTGGCTCTCACTAGATTCCCGCCTCCGCGGGAATGAGCGGGAATAAATTTGGTCCCTAAGGCCCGGGAGCACGCATCGTGGCGCCGGCCGCAGCCGCGTCGCCCCGGTCGCCGCCGCGCCCCGCGAAAGACGGCGGCGGGCCTCGGCCGGCGCGGGCGGGACCAAGGTCGGGGGGACGCCGATCGCCGCCCTGCTCCGCGCCCCAGCTGGGCGCGGCGCCTTCCACGGTCAGCTCGTAAGGCAGGCTTTCCAAGGGCATGCAGCGCGGCGCCCAGTCGCGCAGGCCGCTGCAGACTTCGATCTCGGCGTAGGCCACATTGTCGTGTTCGGAAGACACCACGCTCCGGTCCAGCACCACCGGCGCCTGACGGAAGCCATGGATGCGGTTGTGGTCCATATCGACGCGGCCCGAGCCCGCGTAGATTCCAACCTCCGACGCGCCGATGGATGAATTGCTGATCACGGCCTCGGCCTCGTCCACCAGCACGCCCAAGGCGGACTTGTAGATACGACTGTTGGCCAGTTCGACCCGCGATCCGGCGTCAAGCCATAGGCCCGTGCGCCAATGACCGACGAAGGAATCCCGGATGGTCAGTTGGCCCGACGCCCTCTGGCCCCCGCGCACCATCACCCCCACCGTGCGCGGCTCGACCGCATCGCCGTTGCCGGGGCCAATCAGGCGCATGTCCGTGATCGCGGAAGGCGCGGTCAGCGACGGGGTCAGATCCAGACCCATGAGCTGGCTGTGAATTTCGCTCTTGGCGATCTGGACCGCCGTATCGTCCGCCAGAATGGCCGAATCGGCTCGACCGGCGTCAATCTGGCTCTCGCTGACAATCAAGCGCCCGCCCGTGACGTCCACCGCCGAGCGTGCGCCCCCATAGTCAATAGACACGCGCGTCAGGGCGATGTCGGCGTCCTCGCCTTCGACGCAACCGTTGCGCCCGGCCTGCTCGTCCGCCAGGGCGATGTCGCGCAGCTCCACCCGAACCCCCGGCGCGACGGCCACGCACGGAGAGCCGGGCAGGGCCTCGATACGGGGGCGGCGCATACTGTCCTCGGAGAAGGCGCTGCCCGGTTCGCCCACGATCACCACGGGCTTATCGATGTACAGGCTGTCGGCGCAAACCGAGCCCTGGCGCAGGTGCAGCACCCCGCCCGGCGCCAGATAGTAGAGCGCGTCCGATAAGGGGCGCGCGCCGCCGCGCGGATCGCTGCAGTCGACGGTCAGCTCCGAGACGCCGCCGGGCCGGCCGTAACCGGCGTAGCGCTCAGGATGCAGGGGACGGTAGCCCACGCCCCCTTCGTAGCGGAACCGTTCGTGGTGGCGGATCGGCGGATAGATCAGGTCGCGGAAGTTTGGCTTCAGCTCGGCGTCGATCTTGGCGTCGGGAAAAGCCACAGCCGAGGCGGCGGCGGCCGACAGGACCCCCGCAAGGCCGGCGGCGATCAGCAAGGGCTTCAGGGCGCTGTGCATCATGGCTTTGGACCCGTCAGTAGGGGGCTTTGCGGGAAACCTGGGCCAGGACGGCCTGGATATTCGTCGCCTGCGGCTGGAACCCGGCCAGGGCCGAATCCAGGCGGTAAATCACCGCGCGGGCCTTGTCCTGGTCGGCCACCCCGCCCACGCCGAGCGAGAAATAGTTGGCGATGGCGAACTTGGCCTCTGGCGAGCCGGCGCGAGCCGCCTCCTGATACCAGTGGAAGGCGCGCGCATAGTCGGCCTTCACGCCCACCCCCTCCGAATACATCACGGCCAGCACCAATTGGGCATGGGTCGAACCGTCCACCGCCGCGTATTGGATGGCGCGCACCTTCTCCAGCGGCGTCAGATGGCCGGTCTGTTCTCGCCCGAGCATGGCCTGGAAGGCTTGGACCTGTCCGGGCGTGAGCGCCTCAGGTCCCAATCGCTCCGGCCCATGTCGGTCAGGTCCATGTCGCTCAGGTCCATGTCGCTCAGGTCCGTGTCGCTCCGGCCCGCCCCGGCCCGGGCCGGCTCCTTCGAAGACCAACGGCGGCGCGTCAACCACCCGCAGATAGTGCAAAGCGTCGAGCACATGCACGAACGGGAGCTCGTCGATGCGGCTGAGCGCGATCTGGCCCGCTTCATCCGACACGCCGCCCTCATCGGAATGGGGCACGCCGGAGGCTGGCGCGTCAGGCGGATAGAACTCATAGGGCGGCGTCCAGCGATTGGCCTTGGCTTCAACGAAGTCCGCATAGCCTGCGCGGTCCGCAGAGCCCGATTCGAAGTCCTTCATCAGGACATAGGCGCCCACGTCGCCGCCCTGGGCGGCCAGATAGTCATAAAGATAGGAGTCCACATCGTTGCGCGCGAATAGCTCCACCGGATAGAAACCCGAGCCTCCCGCGGCTGGCGGCGTGTCCGTCGCCCTTGGACGGCCGAAGAAATGCCCGTCCCACCAGGCGTGGCGCTCGGGACCGAGACTCTGGCGCGGGGCGCCGAAGGGCCCCGTGTCGGTTTGCGTGATCCGGGCCAGTATGCGGTAGCCGGACGCGCCCTGAGTGGAGAGGACGTAGACTA
>Ga0182016_10004571_pt1 | contig 15232 bp, 13 predicted proteins | sample 712S2MmetaG_FD_120491 | JGI IMG/M metagenome (GOLD analysis project Ga0182016, IMG submission 120491) | Permafrost microbial communities from Stordalen Mire, Sweden - 712S2M metaG | ecosystem: Environmental > Terrestrial > Soil > Wetlands > Permafrost | place: Sweden: Stordalen | collected...
GACCTCGTCGAGCAGGAAGACGGGATTCTTGGTGCCCGCACGCTTCATGTGCTGGATGATCTGGCCCGGCATGGCGCCGATGTAAGTCCGTCTGTGCCCGCGTATCTCGGCCTCGTCCCTCACGCCGCCCAGCGAGAGGCGCACGAATTTACGGCCCGTCGATTTTGCAATCGACATGCCGAGCGAGGTTTTGCCCACTCCCGGAGGTCCCACAAAGCAAAGAATCGAGCCCCTGGGGTTTTTGACGAGCTGACGCACGGCAAGAAACTCGAGAATGCGCTCTTTGATTTTTTCAAGGCCGTAATGGTCGGTGTTCAGCACCTTCTCGGCGTAGTCGATGGAGCGCGTTTCTTTCGACTTTTTCTTCCACGGCACGGCCAGCAGCCAATCAATATAGTTGCGGCTCACGGTGGATTCGGCAGACATGGGCGGCATGGCCTCGAGCTTTTTCAGCTCCTGGATGGCCTTGTCGAGCACTTCCTTCGACATGCCTGCCGTTTCAATTTTCTTGCGCAGCTCGTCGAACTCGCTCTTTTCGCCGCGGCCCAGTTCCTTTTGGATGGCCTTGATCTTCTCGTTCAGGTAGTACTCTTTTTGCGCCCGCTCCATCTGCCGCTTCACGCGGCTCTGGATGTTGCGGTCGAGATCGAGCTTTTCAATTTCTATGTCGAGCACGTCGGCGATGCGAGCCAGCCGCGCCGCTGGATCGAAGATGGCCAACAGCTCCTGCTTCTCTTCAATACCCAGTTGCAAGTTGGCCGCGATGGTGTCTGAGAGCTTGGCCGGCTCATCCATGCGCACGGTGGCGATGATGGTTTCGTAGTTGAGCGACTGCTGCAGCTTGACGTACTGCTCAAACAGGCTGGTGACGCGCTGCATCAGTTGCTCAAGGGCCGGCGTCATTTCAAAATTGGATTTGCCGGTGCGCACCGTGGCCACAAAAAAGCCGTCGCGATCGTTCACTTCAATCGACTTGGCGCGCTCCACGCCTTCAACCAGCACCTTGATGTTGCCGTCGGGCATTTTGACGCTCTGCACGATGTTGCAGATGGCGCCTACCTGGTAAATGTCCTTGGCCTTGGGCTCGTCAATGGAGGCGTCGTGCTGCGTGGCGAGAAAAATCTTGCGGTCACCGGTGAGCGCTTCTTCAAGCGCGCGCACGCTTGACTCGCGACCGACCACAAACGGAGTCATCATGTAGGGGAAGATGACCATATCGCGTATGGGCATCATGGGCAGCTTGCGCACGTCGGATTTTTCTCGGGGAGTCGTCATCGGAGCACCTTATTCTTAGACGCCCTCGGCTCGCTGGCGACTCACGAGCCTTGCGGGGTCATAGGTGGATTGTACAGCGGATGAGGCTCAGGCACATTGTTGAAGATGCAAGTTTTCCCGGTTCCTTTTGACACAACTCAAGCCGATTGTGATGCATAATGGGCTGATCCCCAGAAAGGTTCGTTATGAGCGGTGAAGGAAATCCTCGCACTTCCACGGCCAAATCGACCGGCAAAAACTCTTTAGCGGGCACCTTGCCGGTGCTTGCGCTTATCTACGTCCTTGGTTCGTTCATGATCAGGCATTACCATTCGATGCCTGTTTACCTTCGCTTCATTTTTGTCGTGATCATTGCCTTGGGAGCGGGGTGGGTGCTTCTGCTGGGCATGTTTGCCATCGGCCTCGGCAAGATCTACGGCACGGTCGCACACGTGCAAATCCAGTCGCCGGCTTTCATCCGAGGCATTCAAGAGCGATTCAACTCTGAAATCGTCCAGCTTGAATCGTTTGGATTTCAAACAGCCCTTTATTTCGGCGAGTCCATTTCGGCGTTCCGCCTTTTTCTTTTCCTCCCGGCTGTTGTATACGTCATGATGTGGGTAAAAGGGGAGCCTTTGGCCTTTTATGGAGGGTTCAGAATTGTCAACGGCAATCCCGTCCTGGTGGCCAAAGACCGGTCGGCCTATGTGCACCCGGGCGGTCTCGGCATCACCTTTCACACTGCGTTGCGCGACGGCACAATCCTGATGACGCGCAACTACGAGTCCGGCGGCCAATACGCCCAGGAGGTGATTGTGCGCTGCGTGAAAGCGCCGCTGGCAGAGATGTGGGCCGCACACCAGCGGGAGGTTGCGTCGATTGCAACCGACCTGAACCCTGTCGATCGCCAGAACGGTTTCGAGTTCTACTCGGCGATGGACCGCAAGGCGACTCCGACGAACATTTGATTGGGATGCCGCGTGGGCGATACTAGAGGAAGTGGAGATGAAAAGCGATGCAAGAACGCGCAATGCCTCAAAAAGGACCGTATCCCGTTGAAGTCGAAGCCGGGAAGAGCTACCTATGGTGCGCCTGCGGCCACAGCGCAACGCAGCCCTTCTGCGACGGCAGCCACGCCGGAACGGGATTTACGCCCGTCAGGTTTGATGCCAAGGCTTCAGAGACGGTATGGCTGTGCGGATGCAAGCGCACCCGCGACAAGCCCTATTGCGACGGGACGCACGGGGGGCTCTAAAGCGAGGGCAGGACGATCAAGCGGCGAGCAGCCTGCGCTTCAAGCCGCGTTACCTGCGCTCAAGAGCGATCAATTCAACCGCATCCGTGGTCAAAGCGTTTGAGAGCTTCAAGCCGGGGCCCGTCTCCGATTTTTCCTCAACCAGATCCAGGTTTTGCGTCTTTCCGATCCGGTAGCGCTTCAACGTGAAGGCCGCGTTGCCCCAGGGCAGGTGGTCGACCGCCAGATTGTAGCCGGCGTTATCGTGATAGACGATGCCGCTGCGAGGCGCAAGAGACTTCTCGTTGCTCGCGTCAGAAGTGCTGTGGGGCGCCTTCAGCTTGCTCTCGGGTATTTCGTAGTTGCTGATGAGAATCTGCACGGTTCTGCCATCCGTGGAGCGCCCCGCAAGCACGGCGAAGCCAAACGTGTCGGCGCCCTGCACCGCGATCCGCTGCGGCGTGTCCAGCATCTGTCCCATCGCCTTGAAGGTGTACGCCGTCTTGAAATATTGCCCCTGCAGGTCGAAGAGCCCCATCCATGCCGCATCGCCGCGATAAAACATCGCGTGATCGATCGGAGCGTCTTGAAAATAACTCATCACCGCGCCGATATAGGCGGCGTTGTGCGGGCCTTGCAGTTCTGCTTTTTCTTTTTCGGTAAAGTCGGAGCTCAAATTCCATTCGGAAAGAATGCTCTCCGCCTTAGGAAATCCGTGCGCATCGAGTACCCTGCGGATTTCGAGGGCCAGGCGTGCGGCATCGTAAGGATCGGCGCTCGAATCGGCATAAGTGTGCCAGGAGTAAAAGTCGAGCGGCAGTTTGTGCGCGGCGCAATAGTCAATGAAACCTTCGCGATAAGCGCCATCGTCAAGGGGATTCGCAATCGCATCGCCGCCCACCTTAAGCGCGGGATCCACGGACTTCAGGGCCAAAGCAGTCTTTGCGTAGAGTGAGTAAAACTGCTCCGGCGTCCCGGTCCAGAAAATGTCACCCGGTTCATTCCAGAATTCCCAGTAGCGGATGTTCCAGTGAAAGCCGCGATCCCATCCCTGGTTGTAATGCATGGCGATATGCTTCACCACGCTGGCATACTTATCGAAATCGGCCGGCGGTTCAGTGTTGGCGCCCCAGCTGCGCCCTATGCGGTAGTAGACTTCAGCCCCGCTGGCATGAACCGCAGCCAGCATCTTGTCGGTTGGGCCGAAGTTGTAGCTCTCCGGCTTTTCCGGATCGGCATTCTCATTGGGGAAGACGATGGAAGCGTTGCCCGCTGTCGTCACGCCGGCACGCTGGGCAGAGTCGGGAATCAGCCAGCCCAGGTATTTATCGTCGTATTTAAACTTGGCGTCCACATCGGTGGGGCCCATCACATCGTGGGTCCGAACCATGCCGATGCGCAGCCCCCTGTACTGCTTTACGAGGCTCGGGAGCCCGGCCATCACCGGCGCGGGCATGCCGTTCAAACCCTGAAAAGAATGGATTTCGCCGATGACTCGATCGGCATCGACGAGCACGGTACGGAAACCGCTGGTCGCGGTGGTTTGGGCTAATGTAGCTGAACTAGAAAGCAACAGAAAGAGCAGGCAACGTGCGGAATACTTCACTGGAGAGACTTCTTCCCGGTGCAGACGCCTTGGGGGAAGTCCCCGCACCTTCAGCATGCGAGTCTAGCACGAGGTTGCCCAGGCCCGAATCCCCGCGCTCCGCCGATTAATTTTCCGTCGGGATTTTGCGGGCGCTGTCGACGACCAGCACCGCCAGGTTTTCTTTGCGGCTCTCGAGGTCCAGCCCCAGTTGATCGCGCAAGGTCCTCTGCCATGCGGTGAACATATCGGTGCCCAGCTCGGGACGCATCTCCACGCTGAAGTCAAAAACACCCGCAAGTCCTGTTTTGTCGACCACTGGAATCTGCGGTCCACCTGCCCTTGCCGGTTCGCTCGGACTTGTCGGGGCGGGTATGGATAACTGCAACGCCAGCAAATCAGCGAACTGGCGCATATCTCCGTGGAAATGGAAGCCGGCCTGGGCCGCGGGCGTTTCGCCGTCCTTCAGCGCATGAATCCTGGGGCCTGATTTGCCGGCAACCAGCTCATACATGCGCATTTCCCGCGTCTCGGTGTGCTCCAGTAAATTGAAGCGCACAGCAAGCAGACTGCGTAACATCGGTGCCATTTGCTCCCTGGTGCTTGCCCCGGCCGTTCGGGCCTCAATGTCGTATTCGTCCTGCTCCAGCCAGTTCGGGCCTGATACCTGATTCAACTGCAGTCCGTAGGCCTCTGCCACAAGGCGCTTCAGCGTAACATTCCTCGCCGTAAGCCCATTCGGCGAGTAGGTGAGTCGATTGTTGTAGTCAGGTCCGACAACGTGCTGGCTCGGCCTGACTGAGGCGACATCGAATGCCGGCGCCGACGGCGCAGCCTGGCCAAGAATTACTGCGCTGGAAAGAGCGAGAGAGACGAGCAGGCAGAGCGCACGCATGCCCCTAAGCATATGCGGAGGCGCACGTTTTAGTAAATTGCGAAAGGGCACAACGGGTTTTCAGGTTCGTGCTATACCATGTCCCAAAATCGGGAAATGGGGCAAATGATGGTTTATTGGGTCCCGGCAAAGGCCTCGCAGGGCACGCCTCGGTTTTGGGATGGAAACGGATGCAAGAAAGATCGCGAGCGGAGGCAAATTTGGATATATTGGTTCGCAGCCAAAAGGCAAAACGGAAGTCCCGGTTAGTGGGAGGTAGAGGGTGAGAACAGCTTTGTTCGTGTGCGCGATGGCGGCGATGACAGCTGCGCAGGTAATGGCCCAGCGGCCGTTGTCAACCTTTGAAACGTCGGAGGCGGTCGCAGGCATCAAGACGAGCGGAGCGACCGCGGCACGAGTGTGGGATGCGGCGAAGGGGCGATATGGGCTTGAGGTACGCTTTGCGCCGCTCGATGGCGGCCAGATCGAGATCCCGGTGCCGGAAGGCGACTGGCGAGGCTACGGTTCGCTTGTGCTGGATGTGACGAACACTTCCAGCGAGCCGCTCCTGTTTTTTGATCTGTCGGTCGAAGTGCGAGACCAGGCTGGCGCTGGTACCGTTGGCCGGAACCAGTGGGAGCTTGCTCCGGGCGAGAAGGTCACCTTTGCGCAGTCGTTGAATGCGCCGCCGTCGTGGAAGCTGGTAATGCAAAGCGAACCGCCGATCGACCATTTTGCAATGCTGGAGTCTGACCACCAACCGGTGGATCTGGGAAAAATCGCGACGGTGCGGATTTCTATGAGCAAGCTGGCGAGTCCGCGAACGATCGTAATCGATAATTTGCGCCTGGGACCGGCGCCTTCATACGAGAAGATTGTGGACCGCTTCGGGCAGTACACTGGCGCGGACTGGCCCGGCAAAGTGAAGAGCGAAGCGGTCCTGAAGGCGCAGCTTGTGGAAGAGCAAGCGGAACTGAAGGCGGCGCCGGCTCTGCCTGATCGCGATGAGTACGGTGGACTGGCCGACGGCCCACAACTTGAAGCCACCGGGTACTTCCGCACGGTGAAGCGGGATGGTAAATGGTGGTTCGTCACGCCGAGCGGTCATCTGTTTTTCTTGCTGGGAATGGGCACGGTAGACACCAGGGGCGAGACGCTGGTTGAGGGCCGGGAGCAGATGTTCGAGTGGTTGCCGGCTAAGGACGATCCGCTGGCGGCGCATTACTCCACTTTGACATGGTCCGCACCCGGCCCGGGAGGCACGCCACCAGCAGAACGCCGCGTCTACAACTTTTACTCGGCAAATCTTGAACGGAAGTACGGCAAGGACTGGTACGGCCAATGGCAGCAAGCAACGCTGGCCCGGCTCAAGAGTTGGGGATTCAATTCCCTCGGCTGGAGCGACACGCAGCTGACCGACCACGAAAAAATGCCGTACACATTGATCCTGGATATAAGCGGCGATTTCGAGAAGCTTAAGAATATGTCTCCACTGCCCAACTATGGAACCGGGGTCCCCGACACGTTCGATCCGCGGTTTCCCGAGGCAGTGGACCGGAGCTTGCGTGCGATTGCCACCGAGCGGCGCAACGACCCGTGGCTGGTCGGGTATTTTGTGAGCAACGAGTTGCCCTGGGGGTTCATGCGTAGCGACCGTACGCGGTATGCTCTGGCGCTCAAAGTGCTCTCGCTGGGTGCGGCGTCGCCCGCCAAGAACGCTCTGGTAAAGCAACTGCAAGCGCGCTACGGAAGCATCGAGAAGCTGAATGCGGCATGGAATTCACGGCTAGCTTCGTGGGAAGAACTGCTCGAAAAGCCCTATCGATACGAGGGCGATCTCAGCACGGCCGCCTGCGAAGATATGGGCGCGTTTGTGAAAGAGTTGGCGATGCGATACTTCCGCACCATCCACGATACGCTGAAGAAATACGATCCCAACCACCTGTATCTGGGCGTGCGATTCGCGTGGCTGATATGGGAGAAATACCAATGGACCACGCCGGAAGTAGAAGAAGCGGCGGCCGCGTACTGCGACGTAATCAGTTACAACGTTTATGTGGCGCGGGTAGACGGCCGCTGGGATTTTCTGAAGCAGCTTGACAAGCCGGCGATTATTGGCGAGTTCAACTTTGGAGTGCCCGATCGCGGAATCTACCCCGAGATGCTGGGAGTGCGAAGCCAGGAGGAGCGGGCGCGGATGTACCAGGAATACGTGCGTAGCGTGGCAGACCACCCGGACTTTGTGGGCTGTTACTTCTTCGAGTACCTCGATGAGCCGCCAACCGGCCGGGGTGGCGACTACGAGAATATTGTTTCGGGGTTTGTGTCGGTTACCGACAGTGCGTATCCAGATATGGTGGAGGCGGCAAGGACGGTGAATGCGGAAGCCTATCGCCGCCGCGAGACGAATCTGCAATCCGGGCCAGCCGTGTGGGAGCACTGATGCTGGCAGGCGCCAATCGGTGAACCGATCTCTATCCGGCCTTCTCAAGCAGGCAAAGCGACAGGTCTCTGCGCTCCACCATCTCGCGCGTGATCTCCACGTCGCGCACTCGCTTGTTGCTGGGCAGGTGGTACATCAGGTCGAGCATCAGCTCTTCAAGAATCATGCGCAATCCGCGCGCGCCCACCTTGCGGGCCAGCGCCTCGCGCGCAACGGCCACTATCGCATCCTGCGTAAAGTGCAGACGCACATTCTCGTATTCAAAGAGCCGCTGATATTGCTTGAGGATGGCATTGCGCGGCTTGGTCAAAATCTCGATCAGCGCTGCCTCGTCGAGCTCGTCGAGAATGCCCATCACCGGCAGGCGGCCAACAAACTCAGGGATCAGCCCGTACTTGATCAGATCCTGTGGCTCGGTTCTGCGCAGCAGTTCGGTGTCGCGGTGGCTGCGGGTGGTGGCTGCATCGGCCTCGGCGTCCACAGCCTTGAAGCCCAGCGCCTTTTTACCCACGCGCCGGCCAACCACGCGCTCCAGGCCCACAAAGGCCCCGCCACAGATAAAGAGGATATTGGTGGTGTCGACCGCGGTGAACTCCTGGTGCGGATGCTTGCGCCCGCCCTGCGGCGGCACATTGGCGACCGTGCCTTCAAGAATCTTCAACAGCGCCTGCTGCACGCCCTCGCCGCTCACATCGCGGGTGATGGAGGGGTTCTCGTCCTTGCGGCCAATCTTGTCGATCTCGTCGATGTAGATGATGCCCTGCTGCGCGCGGGTCACGTCGCCGTCGGCTGCCTGCAGCAACTTGAGAATAATGTTCTCAACATCCTCGCCCACATAGCCGGCTTCGGTCAGGGTGGTCGCATCCACAATCGCGAAAGGCACGTCGAGCATCTTGGCCAGGGTGTGCGCCAGCAGCGTTTTGCCAGAGCCGGTGGGACCGATCAGAAGGATGTTCGACTTGGCCAGCTCAACATCGTTGTTGCGCAGCCGGTTCATCTGCACCCGCTTGTAGTGGTTGTAAACGGCCACGGCAAGCTTCTTCTTGGTCTGGTCCTGCCCGATCACAAAGTCGTCGAGAAAACTCTTTACTTCCTGCGGCTTGGGCAGGTGGCCGGCAACGGTGGCCGGAGTCGCCTCGCCGCGATCGTCCTCAAGAATCGAATTGCAGACGGCTACGCACTCGTCGCAGATGTAGGCCCGGGGATAGTCACTGGGCGAAGAGATCAGCTTGGCAACTGCGTCCTGCGACTTGTGGCAGAACGAGCAGCGCAGCGCTTCTTCAGGTCCCGTGCGCGTTTTCATGGTTCAAATCCCCCTAATTATCCTACCGGGCTTGCTCGGTCTCCGGTCTGTTACCGATTATGCAACGTTCTGCATTTTACTTTCGAGCCGCGCCAGGCGCTCGAGAATCTGGTTCTGTGTATCCATTCGGCGAAGCGTATCCAACAGTTGATTCTGATTCCGGTCCATCTTCGCATCAACCTTGTCGAATCGCTTATCCATCCGGGTTTCCAGCTCGTTGATTTTCTTTTCGACCGCATCGATTCTTACCTCGATAGCGCGAATCTCGGGCGCCACGAAGTCTTGAATCAGTTGGCGGCTTTCTTCGATGAATCCCATTGGGTTGACTATTCCACAGCGCAAATCCTTTTCAATGTCCCTTCGCGCCGGTCTTCCAGGATACTGCTACAAACTGCCAATCCCCGCCATTGCCGCTTACGTCCGCGGCCGGTCGATGATTTCGTCCACGATCCCGTACTCTTTGGCCTGCTCGGAGTTCATGATGAAGTCGCGCTCAACGTCGCGCTCAATCCGCTCCAGGGGCTGGCCCGTGTGCTTCGCCATTAAAGTGTTCGTTATCTCGCGTATGCGCAGAATCTCCCGCGCGTGAATATCGATATCCGTGGCCTGGCCGCTCAACCCGCCCATCGAGGGCTGATGGATCAGAATCCGCGAATTGGGCAAAGCAAACCGCTTGCCCTTGGCGCCGGCCAGCAAAAGAAACGCGCCCATGCTTGCAGCCTGGCCTATGCAGTACGTCACAACACTGTTCTTGATGAACTGCATTGTATCGTAGATCGCCAAGCCCGCCGTGATCGAACCGCCCGGCGAATTGATGTAAAGCGAGATGTCCTTTTCCGGGTCTTCCCCTTGCAGGAAAAGCATTTGCGCCACAATCAGGTTGGCTATCTGATCGTCGATGGGAGTACCCAGAAAGATAATGTTGTCGCGCAGCAGACGGCTGTAAATGTCGTAGGCGCGTTCGCCCCTGCTCGTCTGCTCAACCACCATGGGAACCAATGCCATTAAGTGCCAGCTCCTAGCTTCCAGCCATCAGCTTTCAGCTTTGTTCGTGCCCGTACCGGCTGTTTTCATCCAGACTCGATCCCAAAGAACCCGAGCCCCTAACCTGATCTACGCTGGCAACCGTTCATACAGCAGCGTTGCCGTTTTCTCTTTCAACAATTGCTCTCGGATTCTAGCCAGCCCGCCGTCTCCGGTCAAACGAGCCTTCAAGGCTTCAAGCGGCTCACGCGACTGATATGAAACCAATTGCAATTCCTGGTCCACTTCCTCGTCGCTAACCGTAACATTTTCAGCAGCGGCGATCTTTCCCAGCAGAATTGACGTTTTGGTCTCGGCCAGGGCGCTGTCGCGCTGCGCCGCGCGCAACCGTTCAAAGTCCAGCTTGCGCATCTGTTCCGTCGTCATTCCCTGGCTGGCAAGCGCCCGCAATCCCCGCTCGAGCCTCGTATCTATTTGTTCCTGAACGAGCGATTCGGGCACCGGGAACTGGAATCGCTCAATCATCGCGGCAAACAGCCGGTCCTTGGTCTCGCCTTCAACGCTGCGCCGCTTGCGGTTAGACAGGTGCTCCCGCACCCGGTTTTCGAGGTCGGCATAGCTCTCGTAGGAGCCAAGTTCCCTGGCAAAATCGTCGTCCAGCTCGGGCAGGATCCGCTTCTTAATAGCTTTCACCTGTACTTCGTAGGCTACAGTTTTGCCCGCCAGCCTGGGTTCGGAGTAATCGGCTGGATACACTATCTCGGCCTTCAGTTCCTGGCCGGGTTTAGCCCCGCGCAGGGCATCTGAAAACGCCGCAACCGTATCCTTGCCGCCAATCTCTACCAGGGAATTCTCGCCGATGAGCGGCGCGGCCTCGGGTTCGCCTTCAATCTGGCCCTTGTAGCTGATCTCGGCGGAGTCACCGTCCACCATAGGCCTGTCTTCCTCCACTGGCTCAATGGTCGCCCGCGAGTCGCGCAGCATCTCAAGTTCCTGCTTGAATTCGTCGTCGGTCACCTCGACCGAAGGCTTATCGACCTTTACTTCCTGGTAACCCTCGATCGAGAACTCGGGCAGCACCTCAAACACCGCCTTGGCGTGCAGAGGCGAGCCATCTTCCACGGTCAGCTCAGTCACGTTTGGCTGGCCAACCAGGCGCACGCTCAGCTCGGCAATGCCGCGGTTGAACCGCTCGGGCAACAGGCTGTCGATTACTTCTTTGCGGATGTCGGCGGCAAATTTGCGCCGAATGATGGTTTCAGGCACTTTGCCGGCACGGAAGCCGGGGATCTTCGCATAGCGGCGGTAGTTCGCGGTCACACGCGTGAAGGCCTTGGCGACCTCCTCGGCGGGCACGTCGATCACCAGCTCGCGGGTGCAATCGGGGTTCAGGACCGGACCATGCGAGTGCGCGTGGCCTTCGTGGTCGTGGCCTTCGTGACTGTGGCCCTCGGGGCCTGGGGTAGGGTCGGGCGTTTCTGTATCGGGGGTGTTGTCGAGAGTGCCGGTGATGCTCAACGTATTAGCCTTCCAGGCGCGGAGTGCGCCATTGATTACGACCTGGGGCGGGACTTGGCAGGGGCTGACCGCCTCTCGCGGCCACTCCCATTTCAGGTTCCATTTCAACCGCCGCCGCGTGCCGTCCTTCGAGCTGGATCAAAGCACATTGTGGCCGGGGAAACTCCTCATTTCATGGTAAGTGGGATTGCAAGCCGGGTCAAACCGCGAAGGAGTCCAAAAGAGCTGCGCGGGACCGCGAAAGACACTGTTTTCCAAACCGCTGGTTAGTCTCGAAATTGGCAATAGGAATGGCTTATCGTTCCGTATCGTCCAATTTGGGCTGGCTATAACGCGGGCGCGAGGTCGTTTAGCTCTTCAATGCGAAGCATTCGAATGTCGCGAACACAGCCCTTGAACCATGGGTACGTATTGCTCAAGGTCTGAGCAGCCAGCACGCATTTAACCGCGTCCATCTTTTCATCGCCAAAATATACGCTACCCTGTTGCCAGCTGAAGCCCAGAGGAAGGAGAGTGTTTCTTATGTCGTTGTTGGCATTTTGCCAAGATGCCGTCGGGTATTGTTGCTTTAGTTGAGCGGTGTCTAAATCAAACGCAATTGCATAGATTCGCACTCTCCCAACAGGAAGAGGGTTGACTTGCTCGGATATCGCAATTTGCTCGAAATCCAAAACTGCAGCGGCCATTTCTCACCTCGTCCTTCCTGCGCCTGGGGAGCGGATTCGACTGATTGTACCCCGTTTATTTCGTTTCGCGCGTATACCGCATCAAAGCAATCATCTTACAATTCAGCCGATTGGGGTTTGCGCACGTAGGCGAGGAAGCGCGGATCGGAAGCGCCGCAGTCGGTAAAGTGCATGCGTGCTTCACACAGGCTTAGCCGCCCGTTGACGGTAAGGCGGACCTCTTCGGCATCTTCGTCGTCCTGCCCGTCGTCCTCCCACCAGCAAACCGGACAAAGGCCAAGCGCGGCCGGGGCCTGGAGCGTCTTGTAGCCACAGCAAGGGCAACGATAGCGTATCTCAGCGGGTTCCACATTGGGTTGACGCAACCGCGAGAAGAGAGGATTACTTCGCCCACGCTCAAGGAAGGCAAACATCGGCATATTTATCGGCGCTGTACCACAACTTGATCAGCACCCGCTTCTCACTGCCTTGGATGTCGCGCCCGGGTCCAGGGTGCGCGGTTTTCACATACTGGGCTGAGACTCCCGGCCCTTGAGACCCTGGCGCGGCGCTCCGCATAGAATCAGGAACGCAGTTGAATTGAGGGAATGCCAATGGTTATTTCAAAATCGCGTCTCGCGTCTTTCGTCTTCATCGCCGCAACATTTCTAGCCTCAACCTGCATTCTGGCCGCTCAAGACCAGCCGCATCCGCTCCGCGTGGCCATCGTCGGCCTCGAACACGGTCACGTCGAGGGCTTTCTGGGCTCGCTGCCCTCGCACAGCAACGTTGAGCTGGTAGGCATCGCCGACGCCGACTCGTCGCTGGTCGCCAAATACCAGCAGAAGTACCATCTCGACCAGACGCTCTTCTACAAGAGCGAAGCCAACATGATCGAGCGCGTAAAACCTGACGCGGTGCTGGTCTACACCTCAATCAGCGAGCACCGCAACGCCATCGGCATCGCCGCGCAATACGGCGTGTCGTCCATGGTCGAAAAGCCTCTCACCATCTCCTACCAGGACGCGCTCGCCATTCGCGAGATCGCCAACTATCACCATGTCCATGTGCTGGTGAACTACGAGACCACCTGGTACTCAAGCAACCGCGCGGCGTACGACGAGCTCAGCCGCGGCCAGCTCGGCGAACTGCGCAGGGTCCTCATCAACGACGGCCACCAGGGACCGAAGGAGATCGGAGTTGGGCCTGAGTTCCTGAGTTTTTTGACTGATCCCGAAAAGAACGGCGCCGGCGCGCTCTACGACTTTGGCTGTTACGGCGTGGACCTGATGACCTGGATGATGCACGGCGAAGCGCCGATTACCGTTACCGCGGTGACCAATCACGACAAGCCGAATGTGTATCCACGCGTGGACGACGACGCGACCATCGTGCTCAAGTATCCGCACGCGCAGGCCGTGATTCAGGCTTCGTGGAACTGGCCCTTCGGCCGCAAGGATATGGAAGTCTACGGCTCAACCGGCTACGCCATCACCGTCGGGCCAGACAAGCTGCGCCTGCGCCTTGAGAATGAGCGCGACGAAAGCACCTCCACCGCGCCCGCGCTCGATTCGAACGAACGCGACTCGCTCAGTTATCTGGCGGCCGTGCTGCATGGAACCGTGAAGGACAAAGGCGACCTGACCGCTCTCGACACCAATGTGACGGTGATGCAGATTCTGGATGCGGCGCGCGAATCGGCGCGGACGGGGCAGGCGGTGCGGCTGTCCGGATCCGGGGGGCATTGATCCCTCACTCCGTTCGGGATGACAGCCGCATTTTTGGGTTCTGAGAATATAGGCCAGTCAAAGCGCCCGGCTTGTGGCTATTCCTGCGGCTCGGTCTTCCAGATGTAAAGAAACTCGTTGTCGCTTGATGTGGCGACCGAGATTCCTTTCTGGTGCGTGGCTCGGTTGAGGGCTGAGCGAATGTTTTCTTTGCTGTCGGGCAAGGCCGACAGCGGGACCTTCAGCGCGCTTCCCTTTGGCAACTGTTCAATGTCGCTCAGCAGCCGAGTCACGATTTTCTTATGCTTTCCATCGCGCCCCTTGGGAACGTCAAGCTGGAGGATCGATTGGAAGTTGTTCGAGCTGGGTGCTGTACCCGAGTCTTCTGACATTGCTGTCGAGACCTCCATTTCTCTGGGCTTTCGGATAGGGGAATATTGCGCTAACGTATGCTTAAATTACCGTAAAGCTATCCAAACAGCAAAATAATAATAACGAACACTGGGGTTTTCAAGCTCTAAAACCAGAATTCTTTAATCGTTCAACACGCAACGCGGCGCGATGTTGCTGTGAAGAAATCATCATATGCAGAACTTCCGGCCCGGTATCTCACTCAATAAGTGGCTGATTTAAAAGATTTTGTGCGAATTAGAAAGAGTTTCCCCGTATTTGTGAACCCTTGTTATGTTGTGGTTTGAGGGTGGAAGACTCTCGATATTTAAACTGTGCAATCCGCCCGAAGGGCAGACTGAACGATGAATTGAGTGACCTGCTCCCCCCTTTACCCGCCTGAGCAGGGCGCCAATCTACTGAGTGGCGCCAGCCCGCAAGCAAACCACCAGAACTCAACCTATTAATAGAAGAGGATCACTTAGATGAGCAGAAAAGCAACGTTCTCCTCCGTTCCAATCACTGAGGTACCCATGACCGGAATGTTCGCCAACGGCAAGTCGTATCGGCCAGTCGTGCTGGTAGTTGACGACGAATGCGCTATAGCCGACACACTTTCAGAAATATTGAGGCGCAGCGGATTTAACGCAATCACAGCCTATGACGGTCCCAGTGCACTGGACGCGGCATTGTTGAACCCGCCACAACTTCTCATCACAGACGTGGTTTTGCCTGGTATGAACGGCATCGATCTTGCGATCAGCATGAGACGTATCTTTACCGATTGCAAGGTGATTTTGTTTTCGGGCAACGCGGCCACTTCGCCAATGCTGGCGTCGGCGACGCGCGCCGGGCACAACTTTGTGCTGCTCACCAAGCCTGTGCACCCGGGAGAGATGCTGGCCCACGTGTCTGGATGCCTGCAGCCGCAGGCGGAGATGAGCGGAAACTAGCGCGGCAGATCAGGCGGCTCCGAGGGCCGCGTAAAAGGGATGCAGCGATCAGGAATCCAGTAGAAACAAGCAGGGCGAAGCATGCAATCGATGCTCCGCCCAATGCTGTTCTGATCTCTAATCTCTTTTCTCTGACCACTGATCACTGGTCACTGACCACTGTCTTTACGGCACAAACACCCGCAGCCGCACGTGCCACCGGGTGCTCTGGCCGGGCTTGAGCGTCACCATGCCGGTGTCCATGCCCTTCCACTCTTTACCGAACGGGTCGGCAAAGTTGTACTGGTCTTCGATGGCCACAA
>Ga0182016_10004573_pt1 | contig 15230 bp, 14 predicted proteins | sample 712S2MmetaG_FD_120491 | JGI IMG/M metagenome (GOLD analysis project Ga0182016, IMG submission 120491) | Permafrost microbial communities from Stordalen Mire, Sweden - 712S2M metaG | ecosystem: Environmental > Terrestrial > Soil > Wetlands > Permafrost | place: Sweden: Stordalen | collected...
TAAGATACCGTTTCATTTCAGAGTCACCAGATAAGCCGTGAGGTTATGCATGTCCCGGTCGGTATACTTGGGCAGTAAGTCGCGGTGGCCGGCCAGCTTGTCTTCCAATTGTACCTTCACTGAGTCCCGGGGCCAGGAATGGTAAGTGCCCTGGGAATCGTACATGGAGATGTCGAAGTCGTCGAGGCGTTTGACGGTGCCGGCGATAGTTTGGCCGGAGGGCAGGGTGACGGCGACCTTTTGTGGTGTGGCGCCGCCGCGGCCGGCGCCGAATCCGCCTCCACCGGGCCAGATGAAGCGGGTCTGGAGCTGCTCGGGCTGGTAGCGGGCGCCAATTTTGGCGAGGTCGCCGGCGGGGGAGTGGCAGTTCTTGCAGCCGCCGGCGCCGTTGAAGTAGGCCTCGCCGGCTTTGGCGTCTCCGGTGACCACGTTGAGACGCTTGTAGAGGCCGCGATTGGCCACGAGTTCGACCTGCATGTGCAGGAACTGGGCGATATCGTAGAGCTGATCTTTGGTAAAGGAGGCGAAGGCGGGCATGCCTTTGTCGGGGCGGCCCTGAGAGATGACGGGGCCGATGAGTTCGGCCTTTTCGTCGTGGAGGACCACTTCGGAGCGGACCAGATTGGGGCCGGACGCGCCGCGGGCCTTGTCACCGTGGCAGAATCCGCAACTGGGAGCGTAGAGCTTTTCGCCGCGCGCCGAGGCGGCGGCATCGGGAGCGGTGCCCAGTCCCAGGAATTCGCGGGTGCCTCCGCGTCCGCGAGCGGGAGCGCCGCGGCCCCGGCCAACCGCGGGCGGGATGTCATCCTGCGCGAACAGCGGCACCGTCGCGGCGGCCAGCAGACAGGCAAAAAGTCGTTTGGAACAGTACATGGTCTCCTCCCGGATCACTAGAATATATCAAGGTCCGGGGCGGGTGGGGCGGCTTGCCCGTGCTTTGGCTTGCCTTGGCGACGCGCCACGATAGGCGCCAGGGGTTATACTCTGTTTGAAACTGATTACGGGTTTTGAGGACGGTTTATCGGTTATGTCAGACACCACACGGCGAACGTTTCTGGGGACGGCTGCGTTGACGGCTGCCTCCTATCAGCGAATCCTTGGCGCCAACGATCGGATCGGCATCGGCTTCGTTGGATTCGGGCTCATCGGCAAACAGCACGTCGCCGATTTCAAGAAGTTTGGCGATGTCGACATCGTGGGGATGTGCGACACGTACAAGCCCCGCGTGGATGAGGCCCTGCAATACATCGGCAACCCCAATACCAAGGGCTATTCCGATTTCCGGAAAATGTACGAGAACAAGGACATCCAGGGAGTGGTGGTGGCCACGCCGGACCACTGGCATGCGCTGCTCACCATCCTGGCTTGCGCGGCCGGCAAGGATGTCTACGTCGAGAAGCCCATGACGGTGTTCATCGACGAAGGCAAGTGGATGATCCAGGCGGCTCGCAAAACGAATCGCATCGTCACCGTGGGAACGCAACGGCGCCAGGGCAAAGGCGTGGCGGCGGCCAAGAAGGTGGTGGAAGCGGGCACGCTGGGCAAGATCCATTCGGTGCGCATGGCTTCGTTCCGCAATATTTACCCGGGATTCGGCAAGACGCCCGTTTCCGACCCGCCCCCGGGCTTCGACTACGACATGTGGCTGGGACCGGCGCCCAAGAAGCCGTACACGGCGCATCGCGGCATCTACCATTTCCGCTGGTTCTGGGATTATTCGGGCGGCCAGATGACCAACCTGGGGGCGCATATCATCGACCAGGTGCTGTGGATCATGAACGTCAAGGGGCCGACGCTGGTGACGTCGACGGGCGGCCGGTACGCGCTGGAAGACGACGGCGAGACGCCCGATTTACAGGACGCGTCCTGGGTGTTTCCCACCTTCACCATGAACTGCGCGATTCGCGAAGCCAACGCGTCGCGCGGCGATCCGGGGCAGGTATATTTGGGGACCAAGGGCTCGATGACCATGGCGGGCGGCTACCAGGTGGCTTCGGAACAGAAGATTGACCCGGTCAACGATATCCCGAGATTCCTGGGCCATCCGATCGGCGGGCCGGTATATAGCGATGTCAAGCCGACGCCGTGGATTCAGGCGGCGTCGGGCGGCGTCGCGTCGGATTCCCGCTACGGCACCGGCGGCGAGGACACCATGGCGATGAACGAGCGCGACTGGCTGGACTGCATGCGCAGCCGGAAACGTCCTCTGTGCGAAGTGGAGGACGGACATCGCGTGTCGACCACTTGCAATCTGGCCAATATGTCACTGCGGCTGGGGCGGTCGATCCGCTGGGATCCCGAGAAGGAACAGGTGATCGGCGATAAGGAAGCGGCGGCAATGTGCGTCCGGCCGTATCGCGCTCCGTGGGACGCGGCGCTGCGCAGCGTGGTGAAAGTGTAGCGGCCTATTTCGGGGACAGGCTACATAACCTCGAAATAGTCCGGACGATCCGCCGCCGAAATTCGCAACGGCTATTTCGAGGTTATGTAGCCTGTCCCCGAAATAGCCTCCCCCCGTTGACATCTCCGCGAGACGGGTTATCATTTGAATACCCCCCCCGATAGGAGAGTTGAATCGATCGTGAACTCTACTGAAAACCCCGTCATCCTGGAAACCAATCTCCCCGGTGTCGAGCGCCATGGCCGCGGCAAAGTGCGCGACGTCTATAGCGTGGATGAACGCCTGCTCATCATCGCTACCGACCGTATCTCGGCCTTCGACTACATCCTTCCCACCGGCATCCCCGACAAGGGCAAGGTCCTGACCCAGCTTTCCATTTTCTGGTTCGATTTTCTTCGCGATCTCACGCCCACCCATTTTCTCAGCGCGCGGGTGGACGACTATCCCCAACCGCTGCCCGATTTCCGCGACCAGCTCGAAGGCCGGTCCATGCTGGTGAAGCGCGCCAATATGATCGAAATCGAATGCGTGGCGCGGGGCTATCTCTCCGGCTCCGGTTGGAAAGAGTACAAACAGCATGGCACGGTGTGCGGCATCCGCTTGCCCGCCGGCCTGCGCGAGAGCGGCAAGTTGCCGGAACCGATTTTCACCCCCTCCACCAAGGCGCAGACCGGCCACGACGAGAACGTCTCTTTCGAACATGTCGTATCGCTGATCGGCGAAGGGCTGGCTACGCGCCTGCGCGATCTCACTTTGAACATTTACGCGCGCGCCGCCAAATACGCGGAGACCCGCGGCATCGTCATCGCCGACACGAAATTCGAGTTCGGCTTCGTGGGAGAAGAACTGGTGCTGGGCGACGAAGTGCTCACGCCCGATTCTTCGCGCTTCTGGCCGGCCGAGAGCTATAAACCCGGCGGTCCGCAATTCTCCTTCGACAAGCAATTCGTACGCGATTATCTGGAATCGATTCACTGGAACAAGCAGCCGCCCGCCCCACCACTGCCCGAGGAAGTGGCCGCCAGGACCAGCGAGAAGTATCGCCAGGCCTACCACATCCTCACCGGCCGCGAATTATGAACTGGCTGGACGTCATTCTGCTGCTGATCGTGGGCGCTTCCGTGATCGGCAGTCTCCGCAAGGGGCTTTCGCGCCAGGTGATCCATCTGGCGGCGGTGGTGCTGGGTATCATGCTGGGCGCCTGGTTTTATGGCGCCGCTGCAGCGTATCTGCTGCCCCACGTCAGTTCCCCAACGGCGGCCAACCTGGGCGGATTTCTGCTGGTGTTCTGCGGCGTCCTTTTGCTGGGCGCCATGGTCAGTTGGACTGTGGGGAAATTTCTGCGCGTGACGGGGCTCTCCATCGTCGATCATCTCTTGGGGGCAGCCTTCGGGTTGCTGCGCGGATTATTGGTCGCGGTGGCGTTGATCATGGGAGTGATGGCATTTTCAAAAGACGGCACGCCCCCACGCGCCGTGGAAGAATCGCGCCTGGCGCCCTACGTGTCGCAAGCCGCGCGGGTGTTCGCCGCCATGGCGCCGCACCAGTTAAAGGAAGGATTTCATACGTCGTACGAGCAAGCCGAGACCTATTGGGACCATGCCGTGAAGAACGGCGATCATACCGCATCTGAAGCGGAAAGGAAATAATGAAACCGGAATTCGATGCCCTGGTGGAACATCTACTGGCGGGAAATATCTTCTTGGAGGAAGCCATCGAACTGTTGGAGCGGCGAATGATTCAAGGCGCGCTGGAACGGAGTGGCGGGAAACAGACGGCCGCCAGCAAGCTGCTGGGGATTCATCGCAACACGCTACAACGTAAGATGGTGCAATATGAGTTGGGGAATAGCCGCCCCAGGCGCAAACCCGTGGCCCGTGCCGGGCGCACGCACAAACGGAAATCCGGGGCCGCGTAGCATCTCATGGACCTTCTGATTTTCGACCTCGACGGCACCTTGATCGATTCCCGGCTAGACTTGGCCAACGCCGTCAACGCCGTGCGGAGCCATCTGGGCATGAGCCAGTTGGCCATCGAGCTGGTATCCTCGTACGTCGGCAACGGAGCGCCGCTGCTGGTCCGGCGTGCGCTAGGCGAACAGGCCACGGAGCCCGAGTTCCGGAACGCGCTGGCGTTCTTCATGGAATACTACGGCGCGCACGACCTGGAGAACACGACGCTGTATCCCGGTGTGCACGAATCGCTCGACCGCTTCCGCTATGCCGGCAAGCGGATGGCGGTGCTCTCCAACAAGCCGACCGCTATGAGCCGCCACATCCTGGAAGGCCTGGGAGTGGGCGGCCATTTCTTCCGGATTCTCGGCGGCGACAGCTTCGAGCAGAAAAAGCCGCACCCCATCGGCGTGGAAACGCTCATGCGCGAAAGCGGCGTCGACCGCGCGCGCACCATGATGGTGGGCGATAGTTCGGTGGACGTCGCCACGGCGCGCAATGCGGGGATCGCCTGTTGCGGCGTCGCCTACGGGTTCAAACCGGAGTCTCTGGCCGACCCTGCGCCCGATCTGCTGGTCGACCGAATGGAGCAGTTCGCCGATTGGCTGCTGAAAAAGTAGGCTGGCGGGACGAGGCGGCAGACGGGACCGAGACCGTAGTTTCATCTCGGCGTCTGCCCCGCGGGAGGCTCCGGGAGCGTCAGTTCGCCGCGTGCCCCGCGAGCCATCCCATGGACGAACCGAAGTGGGCGGGCCGCTTTTTGTAATAATCCGGGTCGGCGAATCGCTCGTTGAAAATGCGGTCCCACCGGGCTTCTTCCAGGCAGCGTGGGCACGTGCCGCAGTGGCACCGCCTTACTTTGGGGTGGCGCGCGTTGCTATCTTTTGCGATCAGGGCCGCTTTTTGGCGGCCCGTCCGCCCGCGGGAGATCTTGGCGTGCGTCGCCAGCAACTCTTCGATCATTCGTGGATCCGCTAGTTCCATCGGTTCTACCTCATGCCACGCAAAGACCACATTGACGACCGGTAATCCATACCCGGCGGTCAGCCGCCAGTAGCCCATCCATCCAGACCTGCCGCGAACCCCGATCAACCGCCCGGAGGGTTCTACTATACAAGATTAAATATCGGCTGAAAACACTTTTTTTCGAGGATTCCTCGGATGCCGTACCGGTACCAGCTTGGTTCCTGCGAACTTAGCCAGTTCCCCTCTCTTAGTGGTATACCGAAGTTATCGGAATCGATCTGCAGGCTGCGGTCCTCCAGTTATCGTCAGACAACCGCAAAATCGCCGGTTGTATTTAGCGATGGCATTAACGAAAGGGGAGGCCGTCAGCCCGGAAACAGGCATCGAACCGATGGCGGCGATGGTGTGATCGAGCGGATCACGGAGCCGCTCGATCATACTGCGGTAGAATGGGAGCGTCGGCTACCAATGAATCAGGTGACGTTTTCCATACCGGATGAGATCCTGCTTGCCTTGAAGGCGACGCCGGAGATCCTTGCTGCCAGGATTCGAATTGCCGCGGCCGTCAAACTGTACGAGATGGGCCAGCTTTCGTCGGGCGCCGCCTCCCAGCTTGCTGGCGTGCCAAAGCCATATTTCCTAGGCCATTTGGCCGATTATGGTGTGAACACATTTGCCCTCAGCGAAGAGGAACTGATCCACGATCTCAAGAGTGCGTGAGGCGATCTGCGACACTTCGCCGCTCCAGTATCTGCACCAGATCGGTTTCCTGCATCTACTGGCCGAGTTCTACACCGAAACCCTGATTCCTCCTGCGGTCGTGAGTGAGTTAGATCGAGGCAAAGCGATTGGCGTCGATTTGCACGTCCGCGCCCTACCCTGGCTGAAGATTCAGGCCCCGGAGGGGATGGACAAGGCGCCCACGGCGGCCGACCTGGGCGCCGGCGAGAAGGAAGTGCTGGCGTTAGGATTGGAGCTTCCAGGCGCCGTGGTAATCCTGGATGAACGACTGGGGCGATTGCACGCCGAGGCGCTAAAGTTGACATTCACCGGCACGCTGGGAATCCTCTTACGCGCCAAAGTGGAAGGCCGGATTTCCCGGATCGATCCCCTACTGGCACATCTCGATCGTTTGGGATTTCGCCTGTCGGCGAAAACACATGCGGCAGTCCTCAGACAGGCTGGCGAATGAGCTTGCCGACATTCTTACCGCGTGACCGTTCTGACACGCCCTCGGATTCCATGGATCACCGCCGCCTCGCGTATTACCCGCCAGCCATTCCGGGCGCGGGCGTCAAGCGGCGCCGGCAAGCCTTCATGAGCCCGTGCCGGAAGCACCCTGGAGAGCGGTTCGCCATGAATAAGGAAGTCTTCTACCTGGAATAAATCCGGCCGGCCCCCGCATACCCGTGCACAACCATTACAATACAGGTTTTGCATCGGTGGCGAAACTATGAATTCTAGTCCGGGACTTGGGGTGGTATTTCACTGGTTGGGCGGCCTCGCTTCAGGCAGTTTCTACGTGCCGTATCGCGCCGTCAAGCGCTGGTCGTGGGAGACGTATTGGCTGGTGGGGGGCTTCTTCAGTTGGATCATTGCCCCCTGGGTGATGGGTCTGCTCATGACCAACGACCTGGCCGGCGTACTGCGTCAAGCGCCCGTCGCGACACTCCACTGGTGCTTTTTCTGGGGCGTGCTGTGGGGCTTCGGCGGCCTCACGTTCGGCCTCACCATGCGCTACCTGGGGATGTCGCTGGGGATGGCCATGGTGCTGGGATACTGCGCCGCTTTCGGCACGCTCATGCCGCCCATTTTCGACGGCGTCTTTATGACCCACGTGGTGGGCACCACGTCGGGGCGCGTGATTCTGTTGGGCGTCGCGGTCTGCATGGCGGGCATCGCGATTGCGGGCCGCGCCGGCATGTCCAAGGAACGGGAGATGTCCGCCGAGCAGAAGCAGGAGGTGATCAAGGAGTTCAATCTCAAGAAGGGCGTCCTGGTGGCCACCTTCTCGGGTGTGATGAGCGCCTGCTTCTCCTACGGTCTGCGCGCGGGCGACCCCATCAAGGCGCTGGCGCTGGCGCACGGCACTACCACTCTGTGGCAGGGACTGCCGGTGCTGATCCCGGTGCTGTTAGGCGGCTTTACTACGAACTTCGTCTGGTGCGCGATACTGAACGTGCGCAATCGCAGCGGGCATGAATATTTCAGCGCGCGCAAGAGCCAGGCGCCCATGCTGCCCAATTATCTTTTCAGCGCGCTGGCCGGCGTCACGTGGTATTTTCAGTTTTTCTTCTACACCATGGGCGAGACGCAGATGGGCGTCTACAAATTCTCCAGTTGGACGCTGCACATGGCGAGCATCATCGTCTTCAGCAGTCTCTGGGGCATCGGCCTGCACGAATGGCGCGGCGTCAGCCGGCGGACTAAGGGATTGCTGACGCTCAGTATTTTCGTGCTGGTGCTCTCCACGATGGTGGTCGGATTCGGGAACTATCTGGGGACGAAGTAGGGGGGCCTGCGAGTTTAGGGGCGCCGGGCGAAGATGGCATTCAGCGGATCGCCGCAATCGAGAGTTGCCGGCAAATTTTACTTGCGCGAAAATGGTCGCGCTGGAAGGCCCGGGAAAGATACCGGGCGGCCAGGGCCGGCAAGCAGCAACGGAACGGGCAAAGCCGGCGCTACCGGGAGCGCGTCAAAAGCCGGAAACCGCCCGAGCCAGAGGCAGTTCACGAGGGCGCGCGGGTGCACACCTACCTCACCAGCGCGTTGAAAAACATCTTGAACGTGAGGTAACTCTGCGCGCGATACTGCGGGCGCATGCCGAAAAGCACCGCATGGCCCGCGCCAAGCGGCGCGTCCACCACAGCGGCGCGCCCGGCGATCACTTTCTCGCCTACCAGCCAACCGGACGCCAGCACGCCGCTCTCGGGATAACGCGCCACTACCGGCAACTGCGTCTCCCACGCCGGGCTGTGCTCGATCCACCCGGCGATCTCCGCCGGAACCCCGTAGGCCAGCGGACTGTGCGTGTCCACGCGCATATTCAGCAGCGAGCCCGGGCAGTAGTAGACCTCGGACTGCTCGCGCGCCGGCGTGACCGCGCGGGCCGCCACGCCCAGCCGCGCTATGGCGTACTCCGAGGCGCCGTTCAGGAACACCAGGCTGCCGCCGGCATTGGCGAACTCTTTCAGCGCCGCCGCGCCCGCGGTCCCCAGGCCTCCAACGTATTCCTCCGGCATGGCGTCGCGATTGAAGCCGTTCTGCATGTTGCTGGCCGTCTGGTCGGCGAAGATAATCGCGTCGAACCGCTGCCGCAGCCCGCCGCGCTGAATGTCGGCGTTGCGCAGACCCGTGTATGCGAAGCCGAAATTCTCCAGCAGCCAGCGCGTCCAGCCTTCGTCCATGTTAGCTTGCCATGGCTGGTAGAGGCCGATTCGCGGCTGCTTATGCTCGGTCCAGCCGGCGCGCGCCCCCAGCGAGAAATCGCCGGTAGCGGGGTCGCGCCACACCGCGCGTCCAGCCTTCCATGCCCCGTTGACGGTGAACCACGTGTCCGTGTCGGCGGCCGGCAGGGTCGGACCGGCCACGCGGCTGGCAGCCTTCCATTCGCCGGAGAAGGGCACCGGTTGGTCCACGGCGCGCGTCTCCACGCCCATCAGCATGGGCAGCGTGTTGGCCGTCACGTCGTATGGCTGCTTGGGCGGACCGCCGGGGTACAGGAGGTCGTTGGGGTAGTGCTGCACTTCGAGCAGCGTTTTGGCCCATCCGCCATACGGCTGGTGCATGGGAATCACGGCGCTGCCGTCGGCCCCGCGGCCCACTTCCACCATGCCGAATCGCAGCGTCTCGATCAGTTTTCGAGTGGCGCCGGGATCGCGCTGGCTGGCGGAGATCACGAAACCCCACGGCTTGTCGCGGTCCACCTGCCGTTGCCCCACGCGATAGAAATTGCGCAGCAGTTCCTCGCGATGCAGCGCGGCGTTGTACAGCAGCGAGTCCCACGCGATGGTCTCGTAGTCGACGATGTCCTTCAAGCGCCACGTGCCGCCGGTCCACGGCTCCGGATAATTCCAGGAGCGCTCGCGCGGATTGTAGCCCAGGGCGGTAGTGGCAATCTGGTCCGGCGTGAGCGTAATGGGCGAGGCGATGCGCACGCTGGCCGCCTCGGTGAGGATGCGCAGGCCGCCGTGGAACGCCTGGTAGTGGCGCGAGGGCGTCCAGAAATCGTAAATCGCATGGATGGCGATGCCGGTCTTGCCGGCGGCGGTGAGGTCGGCGGCAATGGCGGTCCCATACATATTCATTTCCTGCATCAGGATGGGATCGATATTCGGTTCGGCGGGGTCGAGCCATGGCGGCACGAACAGGCGCGATGCGTTGGCGCCCTGCTGGTGAACGTCGTAAACGATTTCGGGATGCCAGACATTGTGCAGCGCGGAGATGGTGAGGCGCGTCTCCACCTGCGAGAAAATGTACCAGTCGCGATTGTTGTCGTGGCCCACGTAGTGGTGGTACAACTCCGGCGGCGAGGTGCCTTCAAACGGCGTGCCGAGAGTCTTGCGGTACCAGCGCGTCACGATGTCGACGCCATCGGGATTGAGCGAGGGCACCAGCAGCACGATGTCGTCCTTGAGGATGGCGCGGTGGTGCGGGGTGTCATCGGTGAGGATGCGGTAGGCGAATTCCACGGCGGTGTGGGTGGCGGCAATTTCGGTGGCATGGATGGAGCAGGTCACCAGCACCACGGCCTTGCCTTCGAGGAAGAGTTTCTCAGCCTCTGCCTGCGGGGTTTTGCGCGGGTCGGCGAGCTTCTGCTGGATGGCGATATAGCGGTCGAGATGCTTGAGGGTTTCGGGATCGGCGATGGTGGCGGCAATGAACGGGCGGCCTTCGGTGCTTTTGCCGAGTTCTTCGACGCGGATGCGGTCGCTGGATTTCTGCAGCGCGTGGAAGTAGCCCACCACCCGATCCCAGTCGAGCACCGTGCCGTCGTCGGTGAGCTCATGGCCGAAGTAGCTCTTCGGGGTCGGTACGGCGGCTGTTGCGGACCAGGCAAGCAGCACCAGCGGGACCAGGGTGCGTCGAAGCATCCGTTCATTCTATGTTGGGGCGCGCACCGGGGCAAGCTTGAAAAAGGCTTGGCGGAGCCCATTTTTTTTAAGGCCAACCGAAATTGCGGGGCGCCCCGCAGACAAAGAAGGGACGTGCAAGATTCGGTGGCGAACCCGCTCCCGCACGGGGTGCCATCTGGGCCCGGCTCGGTAATTCCGAGCCGCGCGCGCAAGCAAGCGGTTTCTTCGAATTGGGTGCTTACACGGTTTCGGGAGGCACGTCTCTGAACGACCGTTCCCTCGCGGTCGCGGCTCTGTAAGCACTTACAAACATTGAGACGCCATTCCGAGCCGCGCGCGCAAGCAATCGGTTTCTTCGAATTCTGCCAGTTTCTCAGAAGTGTTTGCGCTGCGCCACGCCGCGGCAAACGAAAAGCGCTCGCTGGCGATCCCTACCGCTTCCTCTCGATTTTCCGAATAGCCCTGGCCAGCTCAACCGGCGAGTGGATAGTCAAAGTCTTGCCTTTCAACCGGGTCACCGCCGCGGTAATAATGTCGGCCTGCCCTTCCATGGGTGGCGGCCCTGGCGAGAGGCTGCCACGCGAACTTCGACCGCCTCCTCCACGGCCGCCTCCGCCGCTGCCTTGCGGGAAAGTCGGCCGTGGCGCCGACGGAAGAGGTGACGGGGATGACGCCGAGCCGAGGTCCGTGGAGGCGTCCTCAAAGCTGGCCGGCAGCGGAGGACGCCGGGGACTCTCGTACCGCACGTAAAAGAAGCGCGGACCCGCACCGGCCGGCGCCGGAAGCGACTCTTTGGCAATCCTGTCTCCGTAACGCGATGTGGGGCCCAGAAAGATGACCGTGTCGGCAGGATCCGGCGAGTTGAGTTCGCGGCCGATGAGACCGGCCAGAAAATCCACGTGGCCCCGCGGCTTTTGGAGCACGTGGACATCGACCGTGGCCAGTTGCAGCGCGGCGATGGCGTCGGCCATCTTATATAAGTCCGGCGGGGCGAAGCGATCGCTGCGGAAAACCTCCCGCTGTTGCTCCAGGCTGAAGACGGTGACGCGCACCGACGTAGTGGGCAGGTGCTCGATCAGGGCCGTGAGGGCGCCCAGCAGCACGGTGCGGTCGTAGGGCCGAAGAACGGTGCGGCGCGCGGAGAATGCCGCGGCATTCAGCAGGATACTGAGGCGCATGGGCGGGGCGCGGTCGGGATGCTGAATGTCGGGCAAATTGAGCGCCGAAAACTGGCGGACCGCGTCCGGCGGCAGCGCCGATCGGACGGCGCGGTTGGCGTGCGATGGCTGAACCACGATCTGCCATTGCTTGCGGCAGACGCGATTGCGGTCGTCGCGCAAGGTGGATTCCACCGAGTAGCGGCCCACACCGAGAAAATAGAGGCCGCCGATGTCGAAATTCGCGTCCACTCTGGACGCGCTCGAAAGCGGGGTCCGCGCCAGAAAGTAAGTGGCTTCGCCGGCGGTATCCTCGGGCGTGATGGCGGTGAGCACGGACCATCCGCGGGTAGCGCCGGGATACTGCGATTCAGGTACGTGAAAGGTATAGCCGGCTTGAAAGCGGAACGCGAAATTGAGCGCCGGAGCAAGCGGGGTGACGTCGCAGCGCAGCGGGGCATCGCCGGGACGCGGTTCGAAATTGCGCCGCACGCGGGCCAACTGGCCGGGATCGAGAGCGAACTGCGCGGATGCCGGCGCTGTCAACAAGAGCAACGCGATGGCGAGCCGGCGCATGGCTCTATTATGACCGGCTCAGACGTGGCTCTTTACACTGTGGAGCGAGTCGGCCTTGCTGAATCGCGACCAGGTGAAGCCGTAAAAGGCTACGAAAGCGAAGCAGAACGTGGGTACGATGAAACCGCGCGACATATCGTACCGGTCGGCCACGGCGCCCATTAGTTTGGGTAAAACGGCGCCGCCCATGATAGCCATCACGATAAAGGCGGAGGCTTTCTTGGCGCGGGCCCCGAGGCCGAAGATACCCAGAGCGAAAATCGTCGGGAACATGATCGACATGAAGAAGTAAGTCAGGAACACGCAAGTTACCGAAAGCCATCCCAGCTTGCAGAAAATGAGGATCGTCGTGATCACGTTCATCACGCCGTAGAAGCCTACCATCTTATGCGCGGAGAAGCGCCGCAGCAGGCCGGCGCCCGAGAAGCGGCCCAGCAGGAAGCACAGGGAGCCGGCCGACGCCAGGTTGGATGCGCCCTTGTTACTCAGAGAGAGAACGCCATTCGAGTGCGTCTCAAACCAGCCGAGGAGCCAGCCGTGCAGCGGGCCGGCATGGGCCGAGAACGCGTTCATGGCCGAGCCCCAGGATGCCGGCATGGCTGGCGGTTCGGTGGTCATGTAATTGATAAAAAAACTGAAAATACCGGCCTGCGCGGCCACATAGAGAAATTGCGCCGCCACGGCCATCACGAAATGCGGATGTGACCAGATGGAGCGGGAAATGCCCGGAGTGGAGTCCTCAATGTGGTAGTCGTCGGGAGCTTTGATATCGGGGACCTGGGCGAAGTAGAATACGGCGGCAAGGACCACCACTACCACGCCGATGGCGGCATAAGGAATGTAGAGCGTCTGGCTGCCGGTGCTGTGGCCGAGGGCGTCCTTGGAATAAAAGTACATGCTGCCGATGATGGGTCCCAGGATCCAGCCGACGCCGTTGCAGGATTGGGCCAGATTGATGCGCGTGGCAGCGTAGCGTGGGTCGCCCAATACGGTGGTGTAGGGGTTGGCGATGGTCTCCAGGAATGTGAGGCCGGTGGCGATGATGCAGACGCCCGCGAGGAATCCCACAAACGCGGACGTGGGCGATACGGCGCCTTGATGCACCAGCGAGTTGATGTGCGTGGCCGGGATGAACCAGAATCCGCCCACGGCTACCAGCAGGAGCCCGGCGATGATGCCGGCTTTATAACCCAGCTTGCTGGCCAGCCAACCGGCCGGCATGGCCATCAGAAAGTAGCCGAGATAGTGCGCAAACTGCACCCAGGCCGATTGCGCCTTGTTGAGGTTGAGCTCCTCCTGGAAATGCTTGTCCATCACGTCGATCATGCCGTTGCAAACTCCCCAGAGGAAGAACAACGAACTGACCAGGATGAAGGTGAAAACCAGATTGGCGCCATCGGGGCCAATGAAGAGACGTTTCTTTTCCGTGCTCATCGGGTAAGGAACGATTCTAACAGGGCGAAAGGTGCATTGCGCGCCGGACAACGGTAGCGCTAAAGAAAAGAAAGAGACGCTTTACTGCGGCCGGGCAATCCAAGGTGGGGCATGGTTGAGCTTCAATGTCACTTACTTTGGCAGAGGCGGAATTCTGCATTATTCGTGGGGCGGCCAAGATTGGCTGCCCCACAACAAATGCAGAATTCCACGTTTGGGCAAAGTAAGTGGCATTGTGGTTGAGCTTGCCCTCCAGCGGCGCTGGCGCGGGAGGCGTGCTCTCAAGAAATGCTCGTAACTTCTTGAATTCTCGGTCAGACCTGAGATGACTCCCGAGGTGGGGCAGGCGGTGCTCGCCTGCCCTCTATTCTGTTTGGGCGGACCGGCAGGCGAGCACCGCCCGGCCCAGCCCCACGCGTCTACCGCTTCGTGCGATGCAGGACCAGCGGCGCGGGCGCTTGTGGCCCGCCCCCAACTCCGAAGAAACCGGCGTTTGAGGGGTCCGAACCATCCGGCGGCGGACCCACAACCGGGCGCGGACCGGCAGGCGTCTCCGGCGCACGACGCCCCCTGCCTCCACCGGAACGCTGCAACTCGATACTGTCTCCCTGCACGGTGCCCGTGTAGGTGATATTAGCCGCGGTAAAGGAAATGCTCGCGCCGTCTACCTTTCCGTCCTGGATCGGGGCCGGCGTGTCGCCGCCGCCGCCGCGGCCACCACCTTCAACGCTCCCCGTGAGACCGCTCGCATCCTGGTGGAACGTGAAGACCTGACCGCCAGCCCTCCACAAGCCCGTGATCCCCGTACCTGCCGGGACCTCGCGCTCCCACCCCGCCACCTGCGGGCGCAGCTTCACCGCCTTCGACGCGATCGTGACACTCGATGCGGCGAGCCCCGGCGAACTGGCCTCCACCGTGATATTTCCCGCCGACTTGCTGGATTGCACCACCGCCATGCAAAGCCCGCAGAATGCCTTGCGCGAACTGCCCGGGTCCGGTTCGTGATTCGTCGGGTCGCCGTTGCCCACGCCCATCACCCGGCCCTCGCCCGAAACGCGGAAGCTTACTTCGTTATCGGCTGTGGGGACCGTGCGGCCCTGCGCGTCCTCGACCTCCACCGCGAACATCGCCACGTCCTCGCCATCGGCGGAAACCTCCTTGCGGTCCGCGGTAAGCACCAGCTTCGCCGCCGGCCCCGCGGTCTCGCGCTTCGCCGTCAGCACCTGCTTACCGTCTTTGAATCCGCGCGCCTCAATCGCGCCGGGAGTGTATTTCACGTTCCACGCCAGGTGCGAATCCTTCTTCATGTCCTTGGCGCCAAGGCTCGCCCCGTTGAGGAACAACTCCACCCGGTCCAGGTTGGAATGCACCCAGACGGCGATCTCCTGCCCCTCCAGTCCCGGCCAGTTCCAGTGCGGAAAAAGATGCAGCACCGGCTTCGACGTCCACCACGACTGGAAGTAGAAGAAGCTGTCCTTGGGGAAGCCGCACATGTCGATAATGCCGTACTGCGAGTTGATATTGGGCCACCCGTTGGGCGAAGGCTCGCCGCGATAGTCGAAGCCCGTCCAGATGAAGCCGCCGGCCAGCCACGGCCGCGCGTTGCAGAAGCTCCACCAGCCCTCGCAGGAAGCGCGGCCGGTGGTGGTATACGGGTCGTACGACCCGA
>Ga0182016_10004575_pt1 | contig 15229 bp, 5 predicted proteins | sample 712S2MmetaG_FD_120491 | JGI IMG/M metagenome (GOLD analysis project Ga0182016, IMG submission 120491) | Permafrost microbial communities from Stordalen Mire, Sweden - 712S2M metaG | ecosystem: Environmental > Terrestrial > Soil > Wetlands > Permafrost | place: Sweden: Stordalen | collected...
ACCTTGTAGCCCGTGCGCACACTGCGGTTCCACGAGCCATGAAACGTCGCAAATGCGTCCCCGCGATATTCCTTGGGAAAGGCCGCAACGCCATTCGTCCCCGTGTAGAAGACCATCTCCAGCGAGGCCGAATGCGATTGCAACAACACATCCGGCACGATCGCCTGGCCGGCCAGGTCGGGACGTTCGCCCGCGTGCCGCGGATCTTCGTGGTTCCCCGTGTAATACCAGGGCCAGCCATAGAATCCGCCCTCCTTCACCCGGGTGATGTAATCCGGCACCAGATTATCACCCAACGCATCACGCTCGTTCGTCGAAACCCATAGGTCGCCGGTTTCCGGATTCACGGCCAAACCCACCCCGTTGCGGATGCCGGTCGCAAAGGCATGCAACGGCTGCTTGCCTTCCGGGTCGGTCACCAGAATATCCGCGCGGTTGGCCTCCGCATCCCATGCTGCCCCCCGGCCATGTTCTGCTTCCCAAGCCTGAGCGTCCGCCGGCGATTTTTTCGCCATGCCCTCCGCCACATTCGAGCCGGAACCCACCGAGATAAACAGCCGCCGCCCATCGCGTGAAAAGGCCACGTCGCGCGTGCTGTGGCCGCCGTCGCTGTCACACAATTGCGGCACAATCACTTGCGCCACATCGCGCGCCTTGATGTCACCATTTTGATAGGGGAACCGAACCACCGAGTTGTTGTTCGCCACGTAAACCCATTGCGGATTGTCGCCCGGCGGATAAAACGCAATGCCGAACGGACGATCCAGGCCGTCGGCAAAAATCTGCGATTCCGACGGCGCCTCCGCGCCGTCCGCCGCCCGCAGCAACCGGATGCGATTCGCCCGCGTCTCCGCCACGAAAATATCGCCATTCGGCGCCACCCGCAATAGGCGGGGACCCGCCAAACCCGAGGCAAACATCCGGACCGTGAACCCGGGCGGCACCGATAAACTCGCATTGGTCGGCGATGCCACCACGCGCGGACCATTCCCCGATGACGTCGTGCTGTAGGGCGCCGGCAGATCCGCCTGGGTTAGGTGATGCTTGACGCCCGGTGCCGCTTGCCGCCAATCACCGGGATCGCTAATGCGCGAAGCACTGGCTGCCGCCAAAACCGGGGCGACCGGCGTCACTCCGGCCGGCAGCGTGACGGTGGAGAGATAAGCAATCACGTTGCGGCGATCCTCGTCGTTCGGCACCGGAATCGGCATCAAGGTCCCCGGCACCGTGGTCATCGGGCTGGTGAGAAAACGATCCAAATTGGTGGCGTCCCAGACCATCCCGGAATCGATCAAGGCGTGCGTGTAATTAAAGCCCGGGCCCGTACCGGCGCGCCGGCCAAAAACACCGGCCAGATCCGGTCCCTGTCGCACGATCACCGTGTTCCCCGGCCCCAAAAACGTGGCATGACAGATGGCACAGCTTTTCTCAAAAAATATCTTTCCGCGCTCCGCATCCCCGGTCGGCGCCACCGGTGGCTGGACCGGGGCCTGGGCTTGGGTCTGTCTCGTCAGGCTGAGGCTGAGAGCGATGATTAAGAGTATGGAAAAGCCCTTCCGCGTGACCAGTCCCCAAGGCCCCGCGACCGGGGGGCCTGGGATTGTCGAAATGGCTGAGCCTGGCTGCGCCACGCCCAAAACGGTGGTCGCCATTGCGGTCGTCCAGCCCAGCGGCTGGGGCCGCTTGATTTTGGCGGCCACGCTATCCACGGGACCTTCCGAGGGACTCTTCCGGTTAATTTCATTCAACGCCATATGCTTCCTTTTTACACTGCTACGCTGGTTTCTACTCACGCTTCTACTCGCCTGCTCATTCTCGCAGCCCCTCGTTCAATCGGCACAACCGACACTCGTCATTTGCCACCGGGTCAGACTGGGCTGCCGCCCAAATGGTTACAGTTGGGCAGGTCAAGGCAGGGCGGGCGGGATTCTTTACCACGAGTGACCGTGTGGCAATGGGAAACAGGGTAAAAGGGAAGTGGTCGCGAAGCGACAGCGGAACTTAGCCAGCTACGAAGTGGCTGGTCGTACGACCAAACATGTTCGCGCGTCCTGAATGGACGCCGGATTTCCCCCGTCCCATCAGGAGAAGGTGGCAAAACATGGCCGTGCAACGACCCGTGGCATTGCCACCCCAGCAGCGTCGGCGCGAAATTGTTGTAGCATCAAGAGTTGACCGGTTGGGCCAAATAGGTTTGCGCCTTGACCACTTTGGATTCTTAAACAGCTCTTAGACCCCGGCGCACCTTTTTGCCAGGACGCGCCAGCCCTTTCTCCTCCTCCTCGCCAAAACGAGGGCGGGGGGAGGAGAGCGAAGCCGCAGGTTCAGCAAAACCCCCATTTGAGCCCGGGGGCGATTTCCCCGCTTCCCACCACCAAAGAGTCACACAATCTTAACAATTGGAAAATTGTTAACTCCGTCAAATTTTGTTAAAAAATCCCTTTGTTGAAACGTTGTAAAAATGCATCGGATATGGCGGTAAAAAAAGATTTTATGAGATTCAAAGCCCGCGATTTGGCCCTCGCTTTTGGGATGGTGGCAATGTGCCTGATTTTGGCCATGGCGGCACCGGCACCGGCTTCCGCCCAATCGTGGACCGCCACCAACATCTACAACAATTGGACTTCCGTCGCCATGACCTCGGATGGCGGCAAAATAGCCGCCGATTCCTACCTCGGTGGAATTTACACCTCCACGAACGGCGGTGCTGACTGGCAATACGTCGGCGCGCCAGACCAAAATGACTGGTCGGTCCTGGCATCCTCATCCAATGGTGGCAATTTGGCGGCCGCTTTCTTCGACGGCGGTATCTATACCTCTGCCGACTGGGGCATGAGTTGGACCCAATCGGCCGCGCAAATCGATACTTGGAACTGTCTGGCGTCATCGGCGGATGGCACCCATTTGGTGGCCGGCGCCAGTCCGGGCAACCTTTATACCTCCAAGGATTCGGGGGCTACTTTCACCAGCCCGTTGCCACAATACAATGGCTACCAGGCCATCTCTGGCTCGGTCGATGGCCGCAACTTGGTGGCCATCGTTTTTAATGGAAAAATTTACCGGTCCACGGACTTGGGCGACACTTGGGCCGTGACTCCGGCTCCATCGGCCGATTGGTCCGGCATTGCCGCGTCCACCAATGGTGTCAATTTGGCCGCGGTCGTTCGTGGCGGCGGAATTTATACCTCCTCCGACTCCGGCGCCTCCTGGAAGCTCACCACTGCGCCCAACACCAATTGGTCGGCCATCGCTTCCTCGGCGGACGGCGCCAAATTGGTGGCCGCCGTCAACGGTGGAATTTCCCTTGGCGGACCGATCTACCCTTCAGCCAACTCGGGGCTTCAATGGTCGGCCACCAGCGCGCCCAGTAATTATTGGACGGCAGTGTATTCATCCCCCGATGGCTCCCATTTGGTGGCTGCGGCCAATGGCGGTGGTGGTCCTGGTGGCGGTTCCATTTTCTATTCCACCAATTCTGGCTCCACCTGGGCAGCGGCGTCCGCGCCCAGCACCAATTGGTCGGCCATTGCCGCCTCGCCGGATGGCGCCAAACTGGTGGCCACGGTCAATGGCGGCCTGATTTACTTCTCCACCAATTCGGGAGCCGCATGGACGACCAATGCTTGGGCCACCAATGGCGCCGCCAGTCAATTCTGGTCAGCCGCCGCCTCGGCAACCGGAGCCAATTGGGTGGCCGCCGTTGAGAATGGCGGCATTTTCACCTCCGCCAATGCTGGCGCCACCTGGGTCAGTAATAATGTGCCCAATGAGAATTGGTCCGGCGTCTATTCCTCCGCCGACGGCAATACCCTGCTGGCGCTGGCCCGGGACGGTTGGCCGGCCAAATCCACGAATGGCGGCGCAACTTGGACCACCTTGAGCACCCCCTATGACTTCTGGCAGAGCGTGGCTTCCTCCGCGGATGGCGGCAGATTGTTGGCCGCCTCCGAAGGGTATCTTTATCTGTCAACCAATGCGGGAACGACGTGGAACCAATTGACCATTACCACGAACGCGAGCGTCAACTGCTCCGATGCACTAACCTTGAGCGGCTATTCCTTTTACACGAACTATGCTGGAATAATCGTCACCAATTCTGGAATAAAAACCACTAATTACCCGGTTGTAATCAATTATTTTTCAAACTCATTGCCCGTTTTGACCATTGCCAATCTGTTCCTCTCGGGTAACCGTCTGAGCCTTACCAATGCCATGTCGTTCAATTTGTATGGCACGGTAACAAATTCAGACAACAGCCTCTCCACCAACCTCGTCACGGCCGGCATTCTTGGTGCCAGTGTGCAAAGCATCCGGATGCAAGGCAGCAACACGCTCGGCAGCCTGATTGGCACCAACCTTCTCGGATCTGGCGCGCTGGGCACGAACATTATCCCGGCGAGATCAAGTTCCACGAACGCGTTGGTCGTCTTGCCTAACCTCGGCGTCACGAATGTGGTGCTCGCCACTTTGTCCCTCCCCTTCGGTGCCACCGGGTCGTTCTTTGACACTAATTTTATTAGCATCGTCAATACCAACGTGTTTGTCGGCACAAATTCTGGCATTGACGTGTTTGTCACCAACGTTCTCAACGTTTTCATCACCGAAGTCAGTCCAAACTGGTCAGCCGCCGCTTCCTCCGCCGACGGCAGTCATCTCGCTGCGGCAGACGATGGTGGGTTTATTTTCGTATCCACCAACTTCGGCGCCACTTGGTTTGCCAGCAGCGCCGTCGGGACCAATTGGAGTGCTTTGGCCATGTCGGCGGATGGCACGCAATTGACAGCGGCTGTAAATGGCGGCGTGATTTATTCTTCCACCGATTCCGGCGCCAGTTGGGCGGCGGCCAATGTGCCCGCTGCCAATTGGCGCGCCGTCGCTACGTCGGCGAATGGCGCCGCATTGGTCGCCGTGGTGCATGGCGGAGTCATTTATACCGGGCAATCGTCAGGAATATCCTCGCCGCCGGCTTTGCGGATACAATTGGCCAATGGCAAGGTGGTTCTATCGTGGGCCGCGACCGCGACCAACCTTGTCTTGCAGCAAAGTTCCAACCTCGCCGGGATCGTGTGGGGCGACATGCCAACCACCCCGCTCCTGACCAATGGACAAAATCAGGTGACCCTGCCCATGACTGCCGGACCCTGCCTGTACCGTCTCAAACAGCCATAAAACGATGTATCAATGTAGCCCGTTTACCTACTCGTACCTTTTGTTCCAAGACAATGCTGTAATTGGCCGAAAAGCTCCCCGGTCTTAAAAAAGTTAATAATAATCGCAAGACTGGATCAGCCGGTCTTTGAACCGTTCCTTTAAAGCATCCATAATCGCCGTGCCATTGGGCAGCAGATACAGTCGCAGCGGCAGCCAGGAGCCGTACCTAAAACAGATCAAGAGGGAATTTTCCTTTTGGGCGCGCACAAGATGCATGCCCTTAACGGTGTTCCATCGTGGATCGACCGTCGAAAGCACCGCCAGCGATGTCCCCGCCACCGTGCCGGGTTTGGCCCGACGAAACAGCTTTGCCAAAGCATCCGTCGGCAGGCCCTCAATGATTTTTTCAATCCTGGCCAGCGGCAAACTCTGTGGGCGCGACCGGCCGCACGTCAATTCCGTATCCGTCAACCGCCAGAATTGTTTCCTTGATTGCTTTCTCGCAAACCAGACCCCGAAGACAAAACCCGCCGTTAGTGTCGCCGAAAAAATGAGCAGCAGGACGTATTCGAGAACCCGCGGCGGTTGCCGGCTCGTGCCGGCAAAATGAATCGCCCAAAACATGACTGGCAACACGCCGGCGACCAATCCTGCAAAGGTAAAAATCAAAACATTGACACAGAATAACACCATGTTCATAAATCCACTGACCAATGGTTGCGTCTCAATATTCATAATGTGTTGAGCCTGTCTTAAAATTGCGAGGGGTGCTGCGGCGAGGGATTTTGGCGATGGGCAAGGCGGCGAGGGCCGAGCACCCTCCTTAGCTGGTTGTGACGACCGAGCCAGCACAGCCCACAGCCAAAAGACCCGTCTCCATGAGGGTTTGTGTCCAAACAGCATCCATCAGAATTTTCAGACAGGCTCATACGCCTTTTCATGTCTTTTGCCGTCCATTTGCACTTTGCCGCCGGCTGAACCACCCGCCCACCACGAACACGCCAAGTGTTAAAACGACGATGCTCCAAGGGGGCAACGGACCGATGTTGCCGATTGGCGGAGGTTGAACAATCAACTGAAAACTCGAAGCCGCACCCCACACCCCATTTTTTCCCTTGGCCATGACTTGGAAGTTGTATGTGCCGACCGCGAGGCTGGAATAGGTCACCGCTGTGGCCGTTGTATTCACGGAAAGAGCGGGGGTGCCATTCAAGGCATAGCTATACCCGGCTACGCCGTTCTCGCTGGCCGGAGTTTGCCAAGTAAAGACGATATTGGTGGTCGTGGTCGTCGGTATGCCGTTTGCCGCGACGTTGCAAACCAGTCCCGGCGGAGCTCCGGGTGGTTCGGTGCCCGGAGCCCAAACTGTAAATTGCAAATTGGCGGCCGGCCCCCAGGCGCCATTAGTGTCCTGGGCCTGGACTTGGAACAGATGGCTGCCGAGTGTCACGTTGTTGATTACAGCATTCGTGCCAACTGTGTTCCTGACATTGCTGGGAAGCTGGTCAAAGCCATAGCTGTAACCGTTCAGCCCGGCGCTGGTTACCGGAGCCTGCCAGGAAAATATCAGGTTGGTGATCGTTGTGGCCATTCCATTAACGGCATGGTTGCAAACGAGGCCAGTGGGCGCGCCAGGCGGGGCGATCACAACTAATAAAAAGCCGGCCGGAGGCCCCGAGTTGCCATTGCCATCCACGGCCTGCACCTGGAACAGGTGGGTTCCTGCCGAAACATTATTGATCGTCACATTCGTCGCCGTGGTCAACACGGTGTTCGTGGGTGCTTGATCCAAGGCATAACTGTAACCCGCAATACCGTCTTGACCGTTCGGAACCGACCACGAAAAAACAAAGTTTGTGTAATACGTGAATCCGCCATTGGTCGCGAGGTTGCAAATCAAGCCGGGGGGCTCGTCGGGCGTGACCAAGGCCAGCGCGGGAGCGATCAATAAAACAAAGTCTGAGGTCGGTCCCCAAACACCATTGGCGCCAAGGGCTTGCACATGGAAAAGATGCGTCCCGAGGGCCAGGCTGGTAAAGTTGGCCGTGGTTCCAACGGTGGTCACACTGCCGGCCGGCGTCTGATCCAACGCATAACTGTAACCGGCGATGCCGTTTTGACTGGCGGGAACGGACCACGAAAAGGTGAAGCTCGTCGTATAGCCGGTGGGGACCCCGTTCGTGGCATGATCACAAATCAGGCCGGGTGGCGCTGCGGGTGGAGTGGCGCCGGCCACATTGGTCACCACCAACTGAAAGTCTGCGGTGGGCCCCCATGCTCCGTTGGTGTCCTGCGCCTTTACCTGGAACAGGTGCGTGCCTATAGTCACACTGTTGACGGCAGCGCTGGTGCCGGCCGTGTTGATAAAGTTGGCCGGCATCTGGTCAAAGCCGTAGCTGTAGCCGTTCAACCCGGCGCTGCTCAGCGGGGGTTGCCAGGAAAATATCAGGTTGGTAATTGTTGTGGCCAAGCCGTTGGTGGCATAATTGCAGACCAATCCGGTGGGCGCGCCGGGATTGTTGAGGCCGGAATAAACGCTCCCGATTTGTCGCCCGCTGGCATCGTAATTGTAAGTTATGGTGGAGGATTGCGGGGGCGTAATGCTGGCCAGATCGCCGAGCCGGTCATAGCTCATCACGGTGGTCAGATTGGCGCCGCCGGGGACAATCTGGACGCTTTGCAAAACATCCCCGGTTCTGGGATCACGGTCATAACGGGTCGTGCGGCCCAGCAAATCGGTCTGGCTGATGAGCCAGCCCATTTTCGGATCATAGCTGTAAAAATTCGTGCCGGCGGGCATCTGGATGGCAACGACCCGGTCAAAGTTGTCATAAACATAAACTACTGGTGATGCCAGTTGCGGATCAACCAGTTTCCATAACCGGCCCAGCGAATCATATTGATAGTTGATCGACACCCCGGTGGCGTCCACCACGTTGGTAACCCGGTCCAGATTGTCATGGCTCATCGTCACGACACAAATCCCCAACGGGTTGGTTACGCTGGACAATGCCCCGGATAGGGAATATCCAAAATTTACATTGACGCTCTGCGCACCTAAAGTCGTTTGCACGCCCGACAGGTTTTGGCTTGCGTCATAAGACAACTGCGTGGCTTGTCCCTTCTCATCCGTGACCTGTTGGAGGAGCGTGGTGTCGGGCTCATAGGTGGCCGTCACATTCTGGGCATTGGTGTTGCCCGGGTCCGAAACAAGCGTGGGCCGGCCATAAACGTCCCGTTGAATCGTGATCGGCGGCCGCCCGGCAATGGGCAACGCCACGGTGTTTGCCCATAACGAATTGGTGTTGTACCCCAGCGTGGTCTCTGCGCCCGTCACCGTGCGACTCGCCAGCAATCGGCCGGAACGGTCCCGTTGTAGGCGGCTGGTTACAAATTGGGGATCGGTGTTTTGCGGATCCCAGCTTTCGTTGGTTCTCACCGTGCCCGAGCTGCCTTGGGTAAAGGTCTTGATCACCGAATTGCCCCGCAGATCCAGATTGGTATTGGCCCGGCCTTTCAGGTCCGGTTGCGCTTGAATGACGTTCAACCCGTTGAAGATAGTTTTGGCCACCAACTGATTGTTGGTGTTGTATTGGTAGCTCACAAACGCGCCGCTGCGCACGTGCGTGGCCGTCGCCAGACAGCCGTTGGTATAGGCATAATTCACCTGCTCGCCATTCGGACCCACGACGGACATCAGATAATTTGTTTGCGCATCGTACGCAAATACCAAGGACTGCCTCACGTCATCCGTCACACTCAGCAGGTGCCCGGCGCTGTCGTAATTATAATCCTGTTCCCACCCGTTGCGGTCCTGCGCATAAAGCAGCTTTCCGTTGGAATCGAAAGTCAGCACGGAACCATCCGGGGCGAACAGTTGATACTGACGCTGCTCGGATGATTGGATCAATACCGAGCCATTCTGCCGCATGCCAGGAGTAAAATCAGGCACTCCCTCGTCATTAAGGCCATTGACCGTGATGTAAGGCTGGTTTTTGGAATTCACCGCATATCCCAGCACGAGCGTGGAGACAAAATCCAGCGTCGCGCCGCTGCTCATGTTTACCACGCGCAAAGCATCGGAACGCAAGCCGGTGTCCACTGTCCCGGGAAACACCGGCAGCACCTTGCCATCGTTGTCGGTCATCCACCCGTAATCGTCATACCAGGAGGGACGCGAGAACTGGAGCACATACGGGGTGTAAACCCAGCCCGGGCCCATCGCGTCGCCGCCCGGCCAGGAACTTTGGTAGTAGCGTGTGAATTGAAGCGGCGTGGCTCCGGGTGAGGCAAAGCTCAAATCGCTCTCGGCCAGATTCACGTTGCCATCTTGTGGCTCCGCAGCCGTATTGGCGGCCACGGCAGTCAAGGTTCCCACCGGCGTCGTGTTGGTCCAAACCTGCTGTTGAATGTCGCCACTGGCATTGCCTGTCACCGCCGGCCGGGAGGATTGCACTACCATGGCCACGTTGCTGGCGGTGACCGACGCAATATAAGTGTTGGGCAACTGGATCTGCACCCCGCCGGCAATATAATAAATATTGTTCGCCGAGTAGCTGCAGATGGTCGGCACACTTTTCGGGGTATAGGCAATGGGCGGTTGCCAGGAATTAAGCCACCACATGTCCACCGGAACATTATTATCCCGGAAGAACCGTGCCAGCGAAACTGCTTTCATCACATCTTTCAACATGCCAAAAATGTTCGTTTGAATAATGCGCGTGCTCGTCGGATCGGTCGGGTCGTAACACGGAAATTTCAAGGCGGCAAATCCATCGTAGTTCGCCGTCATGTTATTACAGAAAGCTTGCTCCTGTGGCGGGGACGACCCGCCAGTTAACTCCGCTTCTGTCTGACACAAAACCGTGGCGTTGGTGAACACGATGCTGGCTAGTCCGGTGTTGGGATCAACGTACTGTTCTAGTGTCATCAGTTGAGGTGTGAACCATTGGCGGGTGAAAAATGCGGTTGGCACACTCTTGCCGTAAATTTCAAACAAGTTTCTATAACCGGGCACTTTGATTGTGGAACTGTTATAGGCGGCCCCAGTCAAATTGTTGGAGCCCAGACAGAGGCATTTCATGGTCCGGTCTGCCTCCTCCATAATCCAACCTACCTCGGTGTTTTCAACCCGCCCGCCAAACTGTCGCTGCTGAACTGCTGGAATGGCCACGGCACCGCTTATTATAATATAGTCGGACGTGAAGAAGTCCCCATTTTGCAACACCAAATTGTTATAACCGCCGCCGTTGGATTGAGCATAAGGAAAATACGTCAGGGTGATGCCGGCGGGTGGCAAGGTGTCATTGGCATCCGCAATCCACTGGCTGAACAGCAGATTGGTGTTGACGCAATTGAACCGCGCCCGCCAGCGAAACGCGGTTTGCTGATTTAGCTCCGTGCCATAATCAGTGCCGTTCAGCACAACGTCGACGGTGGTGTCAATACCCGGCCAGATTGGCGCATAATTGAGGCTAGCCACCGCCCAGTCGCCTGGAAAAATTACCACCGAATCGCCCGATCCATAATACTCGTTTGGGTAAGGGTCTAAAAATGCTGAAGTGAATGTCCCGCTGAGAGTATAGGTTGTCCCCCCGTTGGGGTATTGTCCATTTTGGTAAATAGTAAGCGATAAATTTTCTGTTTGGGTGGCGGACGAGGTGATTTCAGCCGAAGGCACGAGGGTGACAAAGGGCGGCACGGCACTGCCATACACGGCTTGCAACGCCGTGGTGAGATAATCCAGATTAATGTTTTTGACCGGCGTTGGGCTGTTCGTTCCCAGAAACAAAAACTGCCCGCTTACCGGGTCATACATCGCCCCGGAGATCTCGCTCAGGTTTTTGCCAACCAGGGTGGCCGCGGTGTTCAGGAGGACCCCGCCGACGGATAAGGACGGAGGGGTATATGCTGGAAGCGCTAATGTAGCCGCTTGATCTAAACCATCGCTAGCCCCGGCCGAAAATCCAGATGACGCGCCACCAGAATTTGCATAATTTTGAGAGAGGAACGAAATAGTATCGGGTATCTGCGGTAGAGTTGCCGTGCCCGAAGCAATAAAAGTGGCTGCGCTTCCTCCGCTGAACGGAGTTGGTGCCGAGGCTGCCCAGAGCCCAAGGTCGCTGTTTTCCTGAAACGGGACAAGCCTCTTAGAATATTCATATCCCCATACATTAAAAATTGTCATCGCTTTTGCCGGACTGTCGCCGGCGCCAGTTAGCGCTCCTATGCTATTAGCCATATAGCGTCCGCCCGATGTTGCACCCCCAAATGCACTCGTTCCAACAAATCCTCCCCCGAATAACGTGCCGACATTGAAAGCTACGCTGCTCCAATTGCCTTGTTGGACTGCCGCTGTGGTATTGGCCGCTGTTGAAGCAATACCAGCGCTTCCGGCTAATAAAAACCCCATGTCAATAGTCGCTCCCGCAGCAACTGGAGTAAATCCTGCATATGTGATTAACGCACTAACAGCTGCTGGTGCAGCTATAGTGATGGCAATGGCTCCGCCCATACCGACCGCTACGCCCGCCAATAGGCTGCCTCCTAGCTCCGCCTGGATTCGAAGATTATCGGGGTCAGCAGCATTACCGCTTGTATAATAATCCGGACTGTTTGGGGATATAAACAACCCCGTGGGGTCTTTATAATCGACAGGATTTCCTTTGGCAAATAGGTAAGTGTTTACTGAACCATTAATACCAATTGGATCTTTCGTTGTAAAGCTTCCTGTCTCAGTATCGTAATAACGAGCTCGAAGATAGATTAAATTAGCCCCTGCGTTGAGTGCCTCTCCATCAAACCCGCAATTTTCAGCATGTAAAGATCCTGTTATATCCGCGGTGATCATCAACAACGTCAGCGTGAGCGGAATGGTTATTAGCTTCATATGTGCTTCAACAGTTTTCTGCCTTGAATCCAATCGCGTTCCATTTTTACAGCAAAGCCGAGATGAAAAGTCGGATACATTCCCAATTGGTATTCTTTCACGGTGTATGGACATTGTGGAACTTTCTTGAAGTCTACCCAATCCGGAAAAATGTAGTATTGCGACCTTGGTTTTGGTCCCACAACCTCCAATTGATCCGGACGAAATCCGCAATACCATACAACTTGCCATCGAGAGTTGAGCCCATGAAGGTAAATTAATCCGTCTTGATATATTGGCTCGGCTTCCCAACCATAATCGCCGACTGCGATGGAGGTGCCGTCCGCCTTCAAAATACATTGTCCGTCTGATGGAATGGATGTAACCCTGTAGATCAGCCGGTAATTTTCACGCAACCTACGCTTGACGCGTCTCATCTGGGTTCCTCCGATAAGCCAAATGAGAAATATTACTGCTAAGCTGGCCGCTGTCAAATCGAGCGAGAATTTTTCAAGCTCGACAATTGCAAAATTAACAGTTTGGGTAGGGATTATCATATGTAGTTAATATTTTGCTTGGATAACGAATTGCTACATAAAAGTAAATAGTTCTAATAAATTTATTTCCAAACGAAGATTATCTACTCCCCCCAAACACATCATAATTGTAACTCCGAATCACATTCCCATTGGCGTCTGTCAACAAGCGTATTGAATTTAGCCTGTCATTTAATTCAAATGTCACCACCTCGCCATTCCATGTCGCGAGTTGTGTCAAGCCAAATGTATGGCTTGTCGTGATATCGCCGGAATTGTTTCGTTCCTGCACCACCTCAAATAGGCTGCGGTTGGCATCGTTAACATAAATTGTCTGCGCTGCGTTTAGTGTTTCACTGACTCGTTCGGCGTCGCCATTGTACGTGTACGCGTTCTGATTGGTAGTGTCTCCATAGCTCGTCATCAAATTGCGCTCGTCGTAGGCATAAAACGCGGTGTAGTTTGTGGTGATCTTTTGGATTCGGTTGCCAGCGGCATCGTACGCGTAGGCATCAAGCAGGAGCCCATTTTGATTGGTGACCGTCAACAAGCGGTTTTCAAAACCATAAGTGTACAAGCGGATTTCCGTCACCGCATTATTGGTTTTCGTAGTCATGGTCAAGCGGTTGCCATTGTTGTCGTAAACGTATCCCACGCTCAAGGCTGTGGTATTAATGATACCGCCATCTCCGTAAATCACATTGGTCAGCCGGTCAAAATAGTCATAGCCGTATTGTTCCAGCTTGATTACGCCGCCGGGCAAGGTGGTCGTGAGCAGCAGCGCCTTTCCGATGGCATCCAGGGTGTAACCGTATTGCGCCACCAGTGTCTTGGTGGCGCTGAACTGGTGCAGGATGTTGGTCAATCGCCCCATGCCGTCATAGGCGTAATCCGTCTCAATGCCGTTGGGCCGGGTCAGTTTGGTTAATTGGCCGGTAACAGGTTTGTAGGTGTATTGGAACAACAGGTTGCGCGTGACGTTGTTGACGGTGGCGAGGCGTCCGGCATTGTCGTACGTATACTGAATCCGCTCTCCGCCCGGATAAACTATGGCCGTTTCTTGCCCGGCCAAATCGTATTCGTAGCTCAAAGACAAGTTGTCGCTGGCACCCTTGACGCCGCTTTGGGAGGTGATGATGTTTGTCAGCCGGCTGAGACCGTCATAACCATAGAAGGTCGCGCCGGTGTAATCCGTCATGTTCGTGCGATTGCCGAGGACATCGTAGCCGTATGTAACGAGCGCGCCATTGCTGGATTTACGTTGCACCAACCGCCCCATCGGGTCGTACGTCAGGGTGGTCACAATGCCGTTGCCGTTGGTGGTGGCCGTAATTTGGTTCAGGGGATTGTATTGCACGGCCTCCACCTGTGCCAGCGACGGCACCCGGGTGACAATGAATTGATAAACGGACGTGCCATTGGTGACTGAAATCACGTTGGCTCCGAGCACAAGTTGGTTGGTGCCGGTGTAGTTGGTTCCATCGTAAGCGTATTCCCAGACGTAACTGGCATTGGTGGCCACGATGCTGGAAAGCAGCTGGAAGGCTCCCACGGGATCAATCTGCAACCGGCCGGCGGCAAAACTGCCCGCCACCGTGCCATCCGTCATGGTGGCATAAACGTAATAATTGGTGCCAGCCAAAGCGGCGCTGGCCTGCCAAACATAGGAAGTGCCACTGCCATTCTGAATGCCACTGATAATGGGGATCAAACCGGAACCGGGATTATTGTTGGCATCCAAATACAGGGCAATCGTGGCGCTGGCGAGCGGGTCGGTGCTCTGCCAGGAAAACGTAAAGATCGAATCCGCCGAGACATTTAACTGGCGTGCCGGGGTATTGAGCGTGATGTTTGGCGTGCCTCCACTGGCGTTCAAGGTGGCCAGGCCCAACCCCAGAAAAAGGGAACAGCGGATTATGTTCGTAAACAGTTTCATTTCATTTGCGATGAGGGTTGGATTAATTGAGGGGACAGACTGGCGCGGTGGCGATCAACCGAAGCTTATTCATGCTACGTAACGCCAGCACCATCCATCCCTGACCCAATGCCTCCTGAAAAATCATCATTTTTTGACTGTATATGCCTTTGAATTCTTAGTCGGAATGCCTGGGCGAACAGCCAGCGGACCAACTCTTGTTGTGCCAGCCAGCTCGTGATCTCTGGCACGTCTGCAATAGTTTCATTCATGGAAAATGGAGTCGAGGATGAAGTGATTTGGGATCAGAATTTTACCCGTTCGTAACGCGAATGACACCGTTTAGTTGCTTTTCCAGTGAGCAGAACTGAATTCCAGAGCTTTTGGCCCATATTATGCCACCGATTTGCTTTTCCGCTATTTGCTTTTCCGCTTGCCTCCCACCGCAAACCACGTATCAAGTGAGGCGCATGGAAAAACACCCCATATCCGCGTGGTATGATGGCAAAGGTCCCATCCTCAAGTTTGCGCTCAAGTTTGGCTCGCTCATGCTCCTGTACTACGCGCTTTCTGTGTCGCCCTTTTGCGAACGCGCGTTCTGGCCCGCCAATTTGTCGGCCAACGCCTGGATTGCCAACCGCTTGCTTCACGGACTGCGCCAGGAAACCACCGTGGCCGGTGACATCATCAAGGCGGAAAACTATACCTTCGACATCAAACGGGGCTGTGATGCCACCGAACCGGTCTGGCTGCTGGCGG
>Ga0182016_10004576_pt1 | contig 15228 bp, 19 predicted proteins | sample 712S2MmetaG_FD_120491 | JGI IMG/M metagenome (GOLD analysis project Ga0182016, IMG submission 120491) | Permafrost microbial communities from Stordalen Mire, Sweden - 712S2M metaG | ecosystem: Environmental > Terrestrial > Soil > Wetlands > Permafrost | place: Sweden: Stordalen | collected...
CAGCGAGGACGGGCGGGCAGGCGAGCACCGCCTGCCCCACCTCCGGGCTCATCCCAAATTCCACGACATCAGGAGTTCGGAGGACACCCGTTGGCTCCCAATCGCCTTAATTGACTGGACGCCGCTAAACCGCGATCCCTTCGAAGCTTCGCAGCTTCATAATCAAGGTCGTCCGCTTCATGCCCAGCAGTTCCGCCGCGGCTGTCTTATTTCCCCCGGTCTGCGACAGCGCCTGCTGCAGCATGGAGAGCTGAAAGCGCGTGACGGCCGTATCGAAATCCACCGCCGGCAACGCCGCGGAAGGAGCGCGGAAATCGATGGGAACCACCTTGGGCGCCACCGTCTCGGCCATACCCAGATCCCGCGGATAGAGAATGTCGCGCTCGCCGCTGAGGGCGATGGCCATCTCTACGGCATTCTCCAACTGCCGCACGTTGCCGGGCCAGGAACACGTCTTCAGGGAATCCGGAGTCTCCGGCGCCAGACGCCGCACAGGGATCCCCTCCCGGTGGCAAATCTTCTTGATGAGGTGGTACACCAATAGCGGAACATCGCCGTCGCGTTCGCGCAACGCCGGCAACTGCAGCGGCACCACGTTCAGCCGATAGTACAAATCCTCCCGGAAACGGCCCTGGCGGACGCGTTCCAGCAGGTTCACATTGGACGCCGCGATCACTCGTACGTCCACTTTGATTATTTCCGAGCTGCCCAAACGTTGAAACTCGCGGTCCTGCAGGACGCGCAGCAGCTTGGCCTGCATTTCGATGGGCATGTCGGCGATCTCATCCAGGAACAGCGTGCCCCTGTGGGCTTGTTCGAACCGGCCGATACGGGCATTCACCGCTCCCGTGAAGGCCCCCTTGGTGTGGCCGAACATCTCCGCTTCCAGCAGGTGTTCCGGAAGGGCCGTGCAATTAATGGCCACCAGATTCTGACTGGCGCGGGGACTGGCCATGTGGATGGCTCGCGCCACCAGTTCCTTGCCCGTTCCCGATTCACCGGTGATCAGCACGGTGCAGCGGCGCGGTCCCACCAGGCGGATGGTGTCGGCCACGCGCTGGATGGCCGGACTTTCGCCCACCAGGATGTCGCGCCACGGTTCCCGCGCGGTGGAGAACCGCCGGCCGGCCTGGCAGCGCCGGTCCTCCACGGCGTGCTCCAGACACTCGCGTAACGATTCCAGGCTGTCCCTATAACCAAGGCAATTGTAGGCCCCCGAACGGTGCAGGCGGACGGCCTCGGCAGCCGTCATCCCGCAATCGTAAAATACCACCGGGAGAACCCCGTCGATATCGCGAATGGCTTCCAGAACGATCATCCGGTCGCCGTCCGGTATCGGTCCCACCACCAGCACGCAGTCCACATCCTGGCAGGCAAGAGCGGCTTGCGCATCGGCGAGCCCCGCAACTGAAATTACGTCGAATTCCGAAAGTACCTCTTGCCACTCGGTGGGAGCTTCGAGCGCGGTATCGTTGGCAATCCGCAGGATCTTAGAGGAGGGCATAGAAGTTCCAAAGTTAGTAGCGAGATTGAATTCGATTCTAGAGACGATTTGGCTAGTACCGGTTCGCTTGCCATGGTTAACATCCGCGAGCCCACCGTTCGTCGATATTGCGTTCGGCACCGGGAACGTGCCAGTCTGGTATCGGTGCGGAAAGCCGATACGCTATGAGCATCCGAATATACAATGATGGTTTGGCAGGGACGGCGGCATCCGAAACCAGCCGCGCCCAGGAACTGTCGCGCACTTCCACCACCGGCGGGACCTCTTCCGGGTCCACTGCCGACGGAGAAGATCAGGTCCGGATTTCCTCGCTCTCGGAGGCGCTGTCGGCTCAAGGGAGCCAGCGCGCCGCGCGTGTTCAGGACTTGGCGGCGGTGTACCAGAGCGGCCGGTATCAGGTGAATTCCATGGACGTAAGCCATGCCATCGTGAATAACGCCTTGCAGGCGGGAAGTACGGAGAGCGAGTAATGACGCCGGATATAGCCGCTGCCCATCTCGACCGTGCCCGTTCGGGTATCAGGCAGGCGCTGGCGCAGTGGAATCCGGCCGATCTTCCGGCAGTGGAAAGCTCCCGCGAACTGCTGGCGGCCGCGGTGGGCGATGTGCGGGTTTTCGAAAGCGCGGTACGCGCCGGCGACGTTCCCCACACGGCCCAGCTTCGCGACACGATTGTCGCCGTCAAAAAGGAAGTCATGCAGGCGACCAGGGTAGTGGACGCGTGCGTGGCTTTCCATCGGGGTCTACTGGCCCGCACCGGTGGCGCGCCTCCCACTTACGATGCGGATGGATGCATCGCCGGCGAATCGGCCGAATTGGAACCCGAAGTGCATGCCTGATGGATCATGTCCAATCTCCTGGCGGCGTTGACGAGTTCCGGAAATGCGCTGGATGTATTTCAGCAGGCGCTGGGCGTCGTTCAGAACAACGTCAATAATTCTTCGACGCCCGGATATGCCACGCAAACCCTGAATCTGGAAGCCTTGCCGCTGGTGGTAACCGGAGGGCTGACCGGCGGGGTGGCGGCCCACGGCCTGCAGGATTCCCGCGACGATTACGCCGAGGAACAGGTCCAACTGCAGACCCAGACGTTGGGAAAATATACCGCGCAGGCCAACGCCACCGGCGCCATCCAAAGTTTTTTCGATGTCTCGGGAACCGGCGGTGTGCCGGCGGCGCTCAACAATCTGCTGAGCGCCTTTTCCGCCTGGAGCGCCACGCCGAACGACGCCACCGCCCAACAGACTGTGCTCAGCAGCGCCCAGAGCCTCGCCAGTTCGGTGAACGGGCTGGCCAATTCGCTCTCCAGCACTTCGCAGCAGTTGGACACCCAGATCGGCTCCACCGTCTCGCAGATCAATACCATCGCCGCCCAGATTCAGCAATACAACGAGCAGGTGGTGCAGCAGACCCAGCCGGACCCTGGAACGGAAGCCCAGTTATACTCCTCTTTGGATAACCTGTCGCAACTTACTAACTTCACCACTGTGACGCAGACGGATGGCACGGTCACGGTGATGTTGGGCGGTGGCACTCCGCTGGTGATCGGCGACCAGGTCAATGCGCTCCAAGTGGTGGATTCGGTGGACACCAACCCGCCGGCGGCCAATCCGTCATCGCCGCCCACCGCGCATATCGTGGATTCAGCCGGCGCCGACATCACCTCGCAAGTCGACAGCGGCCAACTGGGCGGGCTGCTGGACGTCCGCAATCGCGTCCTGGGCTCTTTGCTGGGAGACTCGCAGCAGGCCGGGTCGCTGAACCAATTCGCCAAGACGCTGGCCGATACGGTGAACCAGATTCTGGAATCGGGCACGGTGTCGTCCAGTGCCGGCGCGGCATCGGGCGTGGCATTGTTCACCTACGATTCCTCGGATGCCACTCACGCGGCGGCAAGCTTGGCCCTGAATCCGGCGATTACCGGCAGTCAACTGGCCTCGGTGGATTCTTCCGGTACGGCCAACGGCATCGCCAACCAACTCGCGGACCTGGGCAACGCCGGCAATACCGCGGGAAACATCGACGGGATGAACCTGGTCGAGTTTCTGGGGCAGATTGCCAGTTCGGTGGGCCAGGAGAACCAGACTGCCACCACCAACCAGACCACCCAACAGCAGGTAGCCAGCCAGGCCACCACGTTGAGGGACCAGGTCTCGGGGGTGAATCTGGACGAACAAGCTACCAGCGTGCTTCAGTTCCAGCGCGCCTACCAGGCCACCGCACAGGTGCTAACGGTGTTGAATGACGTGCTCGATACCACCATGAACATGATGACGGTGACAACGTGATGGAGCCTTAAGGAATTTCCATGTTTCCCAATATCAGCGGGACCACACAGCAATATCTGGCGGATCTGGCGAGGACCGAGACGCAGTTGCAGCAGGCGCAAGGGCAAATCAGCTCCGGTTACCGGCTGCAGCAACCGTCGGACGATCCCGCGGCCATCGCCGAAATTCTGCAGACCCAAACGGCCATCGCCAACAACCAGCAGATCCAGGCGAACCTGAGCAGCGTCACGACGGAAGTGAACACCGCCGATTCGGCTCTGCAGACCGCGGTCCAGGCGGTGGAAAACGCCATCTCCCTGGCGGCGGAGGGCGCCAGTTCCACGGCATCCGCGGACACGCGGACCAGCCTGGCGCAGCAGATCGCCGGCTTGCAGCAGACGCTTGTGGGAATCGCGCAGACCAGCGTGAACGGCCGCTATATCTTCAGCGGCGACCAGGATAGCCAGGCGCCTTACAAGCTGGATCCCACCCAGCCGGAAGGCGTGCAGCAACTGGTGACGAGTGCGGCCACGCGTGTCATTCAGAGCGTCGACGGCACGTCGTTCGCCGTAGCTAGGACCGCGCAGCAAATCTTCGACGCCCGCAATCCCGATGGGACGCCGGCCACCGGGAATGTCTTCGCGGCGATGCAGACGCTCGAGACGGCGCTGACCAATAACGACACGGCGGGGATCGCCACCGCGAGCGATTCTCTGAAGTCGGCCGACACCTACCTGAACGACCAGCTCGCATTCTACGGCGAGGTGGAAAATCGCGTGCAAGGCGCCACCGATCTGGCGCAGAAGTTTCAAGTCCAGCAGCAAACCGAATTGAGCGGCCTGCAAGATACCGACATCCCCACCACGGCTACGGAGATCGCCCAACTGCAGGTGCAGCAGCAGGCTTCCATGTCGGTGGAGGCCAATGTAGCCCAGATGAAAAACCTGTTCAGCTTTCTGGCCTGACGAAGGAGATTGCCATGATTCCGGATCCCGCTTACGATGTCTGCAATCCCGACCGCCTTCCGGCGGATCGCGTTCCATTCGTCGACGCCATCCATCAACAGTTCCTGCAATCCCTGGGGCTGGCGCTTACCAGGTACCTGTATACGCCTGTCAAAGCCAGTCCCACCGGAATCGACCAGTTGCCGGTGGTGAGCTTCCTGGAAACGAGCGCCACGGACGCCTGCGTGATCGCGTTCGACCTGGCTCCCACGCGCGGCCAGGCGTGGATGGGCCTGAGCGCCCGATTGGTGTTTCGCATCCTGGACATTCTGCTGGGCGCGCCGGAAACAGCCGCTCTGGCGGCCCGCGGCACCATCACGGAGATCGAACGGCACGTGTTGCGCGAGTTCTTCCAGATTCTGATCGCCTCCCTCGATGCCGCCTGGACTCCCAGCGGCATCTCTCTGAGCATGAAATCCATGGGTACCGCGGAGGAAGTGCGTCAGACCGCGGACCTGGACGGTACGGCTCTGGTCTTGAATTGTAAGGTAACGATCGCGGAGAGCGAAAATACCTTTCGTGTTGCAGTGCCGGTACTGGCGGTGCGGCTGGCGGCCCTCGAAAACGAACAGAAGGCGGCCGCCGAGGTGGCCGGCGAAACTGCCGCGCGGACTGCCCGTCTGGACGCGGTGAGCGGGGCGACGGTGCAACTGGAAGCCGTCCTGGGTGGTTCCTCGATACGCCTGGGCGATCTGGCGGCCATGCAAGCGGGGCAGATTCTGGTACTCACCGAGCCCGCCGGCTCGCAACTGGAGTGTCTAGTCAACGGGAAGGCAAAATTTCGAGGGGAATGGATCGCCATTGGCGACCGGCACGGTTTGCAGGTGGATGCCGTGGTGGATCCGGCCAGTTGAGGGAGAGCAGTTGGCTTGTATTTTGAACTCGAGGGGCAGGCTTCAGCCCGTCCGGCCTCGAGATATTCGACCTTCAGCATAGGAGTACGGAAGAGGGCGGTAGGACAACTCGCGAAACTCACTTCAAATGGCAAGGACCGCTTGCTGGCGGGCTGCCTTCTGGGCCGGGCTCTGTAACGCCGCGCCTGATTCCACGGGACTTGATACCGAGCCGCGACCGCCAGGGAGCGGTCTTGCCGTTACGGAACTCGCATCTCGCGGTGCGGCAAGAGCGGGCTGAAGGCCGCCGCAGGCTGAAGCCTGCCCCACACTTTCAGAACTCCCGATGTCGTGGAATTTGCAATGAGCCCGCAGGTGGGGCAGGCGGTGCTCGCCTGCCCTCGATCCTATTCGAGCCGCGGTCCCAAATTCAGCGCGGGCGGGCAGGCGGCGCCGCCTGCCCCACCTGCGAAGCTCTCGCCATCGAAAGGAATGGCTCAGGCTATTTTCCCCGCCAGGCAGAAATTGCGGGGCGACATCAGGAGTTCTGACTTTGTAACCCGGTAATAGTGGGCCCCTTTTAATCCTTATAAACGAAACAACTGGCCAAATGCACCAGCAGATCCACGCACAGCCCCAATTGCGGATCGGTGGAGCGTTCGGCGTATAGGTCGCGACAGGTTCTCATCTGGCAGGCAACGGACTTCAGGAGTTCCATCTGCTCGCTGTCGGGGTGGGTATCCGCGCCATTGAAAATGAACGTACTGCGATCCAATTCCGCCTGTAGTCTGGGCAGATCGCCACAAACCCAGGCCCGCAACAGCGTTTGTGCCTGACGGACGGCGAGAGAGGACGAACGGGTTTCCGTGAGCGGCATCACAACATGCTCATCGGTACAATCCGGGGAGTTTCTAGTTTTATTTGGCCCGTTTTTCGTAGAATTTTGCCCGTATGTCACCGATGTGTTCAAAGAGCCGGAAGATGATCTACGTCACACGCCTCAATCACACACCCATGGTTCTCAATAGCGATTTGATAGAGCAGATCGAGATGACTCCCGATACCGTCATCAGCCTTACCACGGGCGAGAAAATTATGGTCCTGGAGTCTTCCGACGAACTGGTCGAACGGGTGGTAAACTTCCGGCGGTCAATCGTGGCGGGTCCCGGTGTTGCCGGTCCGGCCGGAAGCAGGGTTGCACCGGGGGTGCAAAATGGCTGAATCCAAGGCGGGGAAAAAGGGAGTTTCGACCAGGCCGGATCTGGCCTCGCTCTTAGGCCTGGTGGTTGGCCTCGGCGGGATCCTGGGCGGCATGTTGCTGGAAAAAGGGGAGTTGCGCCACCTTTATCAAGTGTCCGCGGCGATCATCGTTTTTGGAGGTACCATTGGCGCGGTAATGGTCACCACTCCCATGAATGTCTTAGTGCGGGCCGCCCAGCACGTCATACTGGTATTTCTCGACCGCACCCAATCCCCCGCGAACACCATCGACGAAATCATCGAATACGCCACACAGGCCCGCAAACAGGGTATCGTATCGCTGGAACAGGCCGCCGGCAACGTTGCCGATCCGTTCCTGAAGAAGGCGCTGAATCTGGCGGTGGACGGCATCGAGATGAGCCAGATCCGCAGCATTATGGAACTCGACCTGTCGCTGGTGGAACACGAAGGCGAAGCCGAGGCCAAGGCATACGAAGCCGCCGGCGGTTATGCTCCCACCATCGGGATTATCGGCGCGGTCATCGGCTTGATCCACGTCATGCAGAACCTGGCGGATATCGAAGCGGTTGGAAAAGGCATCGCCGGCGCCTTTGTGGCCACGATCTACGGTGTCGGTTCCGCCAACTTGTTCTTCCTGCCGGCGGGCAGTAAGCTCCGGTCCCGCATGCAGGCCACGGTGCAAATCCGCGAACTGATGCTCGAAGGCGTGCTTTCCATTGTGGAAGGTCTGAACCCCAAGCTGATTCGCACCAAATTGGATGCCTACCTGCAGCAACACTCCGCGGGTAGCAAGAAGGCCGCGTCGGCCAAGCGCGGTCCCGCCGGCCAACCCGTTTCAGCGGAGGGCTAACCCGCATGTGTCGCAACGATCGGGGTACTTTGATGTGGCGCGGCGCGGCTTTGCGGCAGGCTTTTTACGGTCGGCTTTCAGCAGTCGGCGCTATAGATGGAACCACTGACTTGCGACGAAGCTATTGGCTATTAGCTGGTTTCCGTCGCGAAACTCGCTTCAAGTGGCAAGGAACGCTTGCTAACGCGCGCGGCTCGGAAAACGCTGCGATGATTTCACGGGACTTGTTACTGAGCCGCGACCGCCAGGGAGCGGTATTGCCGTTACGCATGGCAGTTTCGCGACAGAAATTAGCTGGTTTCTGTCGCCAAACTCACTTCAAACGGCAAGGACCGCTTGCTGGCGCGCGCGGCTCGGAAAACGCTGCGATGATTCCACGGGACCTGTTACCGAGCCGCGACCGCCAGGGAGCGGTATTGCCGTTACGCGTCGGAGTTTCGCGACAGAAACCAGCTATTGGTTCGCCTGACGCGCCCGCGGCGCTATCCAAGGAGGCGAATGCTCCGAAAGCCGCCGTTGACGGAATCGTCCGCAGAGTCCCGCGCACCCTCCGCTATCGGGCGGCGCCCGATACACGGACCATGAGCCGGGGACGGCCTATGTGTGCAGTGAGAGAAGGCGGCTAGACTTTGGCCCGCAAAAAGAAACACGAGGGTCACGTCAACCACGAACGCTGGCTGGTGTCCTATGCGGACTTCATCACGCTGCTGTTCGCCTTCTTTGTAGTGATGTTCGCCTCCTCGCAAACCGATAAAGCCAAGGCGCGCGAGATTTCCGAATCGGTGACCGATGCCCTCGATAAGGGCGGAGTGCAAGCCATGGTCCACGAGGTGCTAGGCGGAACCGTCGACGAAAAGGGTTCTGGCAATGCCATGTTGAAAGGCCCCGGCGGCTCCGAACCGAAAAATGAGCCCAATGCACCGCCGCCGCCTACCTCTTTGGAACTCATGCCCAAACTGAAATACCTGAGCGAAGCGCTCCAGGCGGAGATCCAAGCCGGAAAACTGGAAATCAAACAGGAAGAGCGCGGCTTGGTGATCAGCCTGCAGCAGGCGGCGTTCTTCCCCTCCGGCGACGATACCATCGATCCCAAAACCTTTGACGCCATCAATAAGATAGCCACTCTGTTCCGCGACTCTCCGAATCCCATCCGGCTGGAAGGCCACACCGATTCGCAACCTATCCACACAGCCCGTTTTCACAACAATTGGGAACTTTCCGCCGCCCGCGGCATCGCCATGCTCGATCTGCTGAGCACCCGCTTCGGGATTCCTCACGAGCGTCTGGCCGTGGTGGGCTATGCCGATACCGTTCCCAAGGAATCCAACGACACGGAAGCAGGAAGAGCCAGAAACCGGCGGGTGGACATCGTAATTCTCAATCAAACCGTGGCGAAATCCGCTGTCCGAACCTCGCCCCCGCCCCAGACTCCCGCCGAGCCGAAAAAGAAGTAAATTCAGAACTCCTGATGTCGCCCCGCAATTTCAGCCCGGCGGGGAAAATGGGCTGAGCCATTCCTTTCGATGGCGAGAGCTTCGCGGGTGGGGCAGGCGGTGCTCGCCTGCTCTCGATCCTATTCGAGCAGCGGGCCTAATTCGGCGCGGGCGAGCAGGCGAGCACCGCCTGCCCCACCTGTGGGCTCACTGCAAATTCCACGACATCAGGAGTTCTGAAATTCGTCTTCGGCCCCGCAATTGCACACGCTTCGGTGCCGATTACCTATGCCCCAAATCCGGACTGCATACTTTGGTGAACTCGACTACACCGACGGGACGGTCTTTCAGTTCCCTTACGGCCTGCCGGGATTCGAACGCGAGCATGCGTTCGTATTTCTGCAACAGCCGCACACCCAGCCGCTGCTCTTCCTGCAAAGCCTCGGCTCTTCTCATTTGTGTTTCATTTTATTGCCCATCCTGGTAGCGGACGCGAACTATAGAGTCAACCTGGATGCCGAGGATCTGGCGGCGCTGCACCTTGCCCCCGGCCGCCAGCCGCGCATTGGAGAAGACATCCTGTGCGCCGCCATTGTCAGCGCAGGCGATGGCGAGCGGGGTCCGACCGCTAATCTGATGGCGCCGGTGGTAGTAAATCTGAAAGAGCAAATCGGCATGCAGGTGATCCAGACAGACTCTCCGTATTCCCACCGTCAACCGATCCTGGCAGGCGAGGAGCTGGCGCCGTGCTCATAATGAAACGCCGCGCCGGTGAAAGCTTCACCATCGGCGACGAAATCGAGGTCGAAGTGTTGGAAGTGGCTGGGAGCCGCGTCAAGTTGGGGATCGTGGCGCCGGAATCGATAGCCATCGTTCGCAAGGAAGCGCGAGTCACGCGCGAGGAAAACATCACTGCTGCCCGCCCCATGGATCCCGAGGCAATCGCCGCCCTGGTCCACCACTTATGGCGTCCGGCGAAGACCCAGCCATAACTCTCGCGGAGCTGCTGGGGAATTCCGTATGTCAAATTCTTGACACCGCCCGGTTCCAGTACTGTCAGAAAAATACTCTAGAAACCTTCCTTACCTTCCCGATATGAACCTGTGAAAGGCGGATACTTTCGGGCATCCGAGTTTTGGAGAACCCGAACCTGGACAGGACGTTCAGGATGTATCGCACAACAGGACGTTACACTCATGTCGATTTCATTTCAAACGAACGTTGCCTCGATGATCGCGGCAGTGAATCTGAACAACAACAACAATTTTCAAACCCAGACCATCACTCGCCTCACCTCCGGATACCGCATTAACAACTCCTCGGACGACGCCGCCGGTTTGGGGGTCGCCAACCAATACCGCAGCAACGTAGCCGAATTGAACCAAGGCGTTCTCAACGGCAACGACGGTGTCAGCACGTTGCAGATCATTGACGGCGGCCTCAGCAACATCAGCACCATGCTCGACCGCATGAAAACGCTGGCCACCGAGTCGGCCTCCAGCACCTTTACGGGCAACCGCGGCACGTTGGACACCGAATACCAGACGCTGGTCGGCGAAATCAATCGTGAAGCCAGCAACGTCGGTCTGAGCTCCACCAACGCCACCAATGCCACCAACCTTTCGGTGTACATCGGCGGCGGCCAGAGCGCCACCACCGGCTCGGAGGTCGGGATCAATCTTTCCCAGGGAAAGGTGGACGCGGGCGCTCTGGGTCTGGCCGGAACCAACGTCGCGTCAGCCGCTCCGGTTACCATCGGCACGGTCGGCAACGGCGTCATCGGTGCCGGGAACCAGGAGACGTTTACGGTTAATAGCGCCGCTGGCTCCTCCTCCTTCACCATCGTGGGGCAGACCAACGATACCGCATCCCTTCAGATGTCCGAATTGAACAGCGCTCTCGGCGCCTACGGGATCTCCGCCAGCCTGGCCACCACCGGCAAATTGGCATTCAGTTCCAGCGCTGCCTTCAGCATGTCCGTCACCGGAGCGGGCCTGGCAGGTAGCGGTGACGCGGGCAACAACACCGCCCTGAACAACCAGCAACTGACCTACGTGACGGGCGCCGCCAACACCTTCACCCTGACCGAAGGCACCACGGCAGTCAACGTTTCGCTTGCTAGCGGCCTGTCGGACACGCAAGCGATCGCATCCCTCAATTCCCAATTGCAATCCCACGGCATCACTGACATCACCGCCGTTTCGGACTTGAAGGGCGGCGCCACAAAGATCAGTCTGCAAAGCGCCTCGACTTTCGCCGTAACCAACGTGGTCCAAGCGACCACCACTGGCTACGTGGCCGCTGCCGGTGGGGGCAACGGCGCGATCAATGCCATCAACGCCGTCAACAACGCGGTACAGGCTCTGGGCAGCGTCCAGGGCGTTGTCGGCGCCGGCGAGAACGATCTGAATTACGCCATCGGTCTGGCCAACTCTCAGATCACCAATTTCTCGTCCGCCGAATCCGGGATCCGCGACGCCGATGTGGCGTCGGAAGCCGCCAACCTGACCAAAGCGCAAGTGTTGGAACAGGCTTCGGTCGCCGCCATGGCGCAGGCCAATTCCGCGCCGCAGGCGATTCTCTCTCTGCTGAAGGGTTAATAACCGGCAGGGAATTGTCATAAGTTAACGCGGGGCCGGACTCTTCGGGGTTCGGCCCTTGTTTTGCAAAGGCTAGTCGCTTATGAGTACCGCTGCCAGTTCCATCACGTTTAACGGCTCCAGCACCTTTTCCAGCTCGTTCCAGCAGGTTCTGCAGCGCGCCGTCTCCATCGCATCCCTCCCGATGCAGGAAGTGCAGGGCGAGGTCACCACGTTACAGGGCCAGCAGTCGGACCTCAGCAGTATGCAGGCAACCTTCAGTTCCCTGCAGAATTCCCTCCAGGACGTCGCTTCGGCGATCACCGGCAACGTATCGGCCAGTTCCTCCGACTCCAGCGTGGTCTCGGCAGCGGCGCAATCGAACACGCTCCCCGGAACCTACTCCATCCAGGTCTCCAGTATCGGTTCCTCCACAACCACTATCAGCAACGCCGGTTCGACGCCGGTCACCGACCCGAGTTCCGGAAGCGTCAGCTCCTCTTTGAATTACACCCTCACGGTCAACGGAACGCCCACCACTCTTACCCTGACCAGCAATTCGCTCGATTCCCTGGCCACGGCCATCAACGATTCCGGCGCGGGCGTGTCGGCGACCATTGTGAACCTCGGGTCGAATTCCAGCCCGGATTACCGCCTCTCGGTCACCAGCAACGAGTTGGGCGCCGATACCATCCAGTTGAACGATGGGACCAGCGATCTACTGTCGAATGTCCAAACCGGGGCCGATGCGCAATACACGGTCAATGGAAACAGCACGGTCCTGACCAGCAATTCCGATCAGGTCACGCTGGCGCCCGGCCTCACCGCAACCCTGGTGAGCGCTTCCCCGGGGAACACCGTCAACATCACGGTGGCCGCCAGCGAACAGGCATTGTCAACCGCGCTTTCCAATTTCGCCACCGCCTACAATGCCGCCGCCACCGCGGTATCCAACGAGCGCGGGCAGAGCGGCGGCGCTTTAACCGGGGAGAGCCTGGTGTATACGCTGGGCGACACCTTGAGCCAGATCACGCAATTTACTGCCGGTTCGGGCTCGGTACAGGACCTGAGCGATCTGGGTCTGGACCTGGATTCCACCGGCCAACTTTCGTTCGATTCGAGCCAGTTCAACAGCCAAACCGCCGCGGGTATTCAGCAATTCCTCGGCAGCGTCACTTCCAGCGGGTGGTTACAAGCCGCCAACAACGCGCTCACCAGCGTCGCCGACCCCACCAGCGGCCTGCTGGAAGGTGAGATCACATCCGTCACAAGCGAGATCAGTAACGACAATAATACGATCTCCGACGACCAGACCCGGGTGAACACGCTTCAGACCAGCCTGCAGGCCCAATTGTCCGCCGCGGACGCGGCCATTGCGGTGCTCCAGCAGCAGAATACGTACTACACCGACCTGTTCCAGACCGAGAATGCCAACAAAACGGCGGGCCTCGACTAACGTCTCATGATCTCTTCCACGCTGACTGCCATCGAAACGGAATTGCGACAGGCTGCCGCACGCAGGGCATACGCCGACGTCGAACGCCTGGCGGTGCGTGTGGGCGCGATTGCGGCCGGAGAGGCTCGCGCGCTTCCGGCCGGCGACCCCGGGATTCGCGAGATTGCGACATGGCTGAACGAATTATTTGAATGGACTGAGATTATGCTCCGCATCGCGCGTGCGTCTCAGGCCGACGAGTTCCGCCGCATTGTCTTCCTGCAGCGGTACCTGCCGCGGCAGTATCGGCAAGGGCCGCAAATGCGTATGGAAGTATAGAAAGCTTTCGTGGGGCAGGGGGACTTGCAGAATTCGAAGAAACCGCTTGCTTGCGCGCGCGGCTCAGAAACTGCACGTTGGAAGAACGCCACTTACCGAGCCGCGACCGCGAGGGAGCGGGTTCGCCACCGAATTCTGCAATCCTCTCTGAAGTCTGCCCCCCCCCCGTCAAACCCCTGACAGCGTCACCGCATTGACGGCCCGCGGCAACCGCGACACCTTACCCAAACCCCGCTTTCGCTTGCCCTTGCGCCATTCCCCTTGCCCGCTCCAGTTGGCACCCCGCATGCAACCCTGCGTTTGCCGTGATCGATAGTCTCACCGATAACCTCGAACAGTACATGAACCTGGTCAGCTTGCGGCAGAAGCTGGTGGCATCCAACATTGCCAACGCCGACACCCCCGGGTACAAAACGCAGGACCTCGATTTTCAGGCCAGCTTCCGCTCCGCCCTTGACGGCGGATCGCCCCAAGCCGTACAGGTTCCCGGATTGAAGACCAAGAACGATGGCAACAATGTGGATCTCGACCGGGAAGCCCGGCTTCTGGCAGAGAATGCCATGCGCTTCAATGTGGCCGCCAACCTCATGCGGTCGTCGATCAGCCAGGTGAAGGAAGCTATCTCGGGAGGTAAAAGCTAGTGAGCCTGTTTTCGGCCCTCACCGTCAGCGCTACCGGCATGGCGGCGCAGCGTACGCGCGCAGCCCTGCTGGTGGAGAACATCGCCAACTCCGAAACTACGCGTACTCCCGAGGGCGGTCCCTATCGCCGCAAAGATGCCATCTTCACCACCCAGGACGTGGGCTCGGCCTTCGGCGAAGAAATGGACGCCCAACTGGGCGGCTCGACACTTTCCGGCGTGAGCGTCGCCGGCATCACTGTGGATACCCGCGACCCGGAGAAGCGCTACATGCCTGGCCATCCCGATGCCGATGCCAACGGTTACGTGTCCATACCGCGAGTGAATCCGGCGGAAGACATGGTCGACCTGGTCGGGGCCGATCGGAGCTATCAGGCCAATGTGTCCGCTATGTCGGCGGTGAAAGACATGATTCAGAAATCCATCGACTTGCTGAAATAAGGAGGAGCTAAGTGGCCCCGATTACCAACATTACTCCACTCGTTCTGCCGCAACTTACTCCGGCGGCCTCGTCCGCGGGACAGCCGGGCGAGTTTCAGAAGGTACTTACCGGCGCCATCAATCAAGTGGAATCCCTGAACAGTAGCGCGGCCGATTCGGTTCAGAAATTCCTCAGCGGAGACAACGAAGAGCTGCACACCACCATCCTGGCCACTCAGAAAGCCGAACTGGCCTTCCAACTGGGCTTGCAGGTGCGGAATAAGGTGGTGGACGCGTATCAGGAAATCATGAAAATGCAGATGTAGTAGGTTGCACAACTTCTCATGGATCAACTCCGCAGACTCATTTCGGGGCTCACGTTCTTCCAGCGGCTCTCCATCTTTGCCGTGGCGGCGCTGGTGGTGGCCGGCATGGTGGCATTTGTGCACTTCAAGCACGAAGGCGATTTTCGTCCGCTGTACACCGGCATGGCGCCGGAGGATGCCGCCACGGTGGTGCAAAAGCTCAAGGAATCGGCGGTGGAGTATCGGCTGGCGGACAATGGCGGCACGGTGCTGGTGCCTTCCGGCAAGCTGGCGGAATCGCGCCTGGCCCTGGCCGCGGCAGGACTTCCGAAGACCGGCCGCATCGGTTTTGAACTATTCGATAAGAACAATTTCGGCGCCACCGAGTTCGTCGAGCAC
>Ga0182016_10004577_pt1 | contig 15227 bp, 16 predicted proteins | sample 712S2MmetaG_FD_120491 | JGI IMG/M metagenome (GOLD analysis project Ga0182016, IMG submission 120491) | Permafrost microbial communities from Stordalen Mire, Sweden - 712S2M metaG | ecosystem: Environmental > Terrestrial > Soil > Wetlands > Permafrost | place: Sweden: Stordalen | collected...
CAGGCGAGTCTGTCGAAGACGTCGCTGCCGATTACGACCTGGGCCAAGCAGAGATCGAGCAGGCCGCGCTCTACGAGCGCGCAGCGGCGTGAGCGTCGTCTATTTTACAGACCGCGACTTAGGGAAACGATTCCCAGAAATCCTCTCGGTAGCCGGCTTCCAAGTCGAGCGACATCACGATCATTTCGCACACGACGCCGCCGACGAATTCTGGCTTGGTGAAATCGGCAAGAGGAATTGGGTCGCGATCACGCACGATCGGCGAATTCGGTATAAGCCAAATGAGCTCGAGGCGGTTGTGCGCAGTCGCGTTTCTCTTTTGGTCGTCGTTGGAACGGCCCCATTCCCCGAGCTTGCTCACGCGTTCGTAGCGACGGCCCCGCGTATCGAGAGTTTTCTCGCCCGTCACGCTCCACCGCTAATCGCCAAGATTTATCGACCATCTCCCGCTGAAGTCGCACGCGGCGCGACAAGCGGCCGTGTAGAACTTTGGTATCCTTAGAAAGACGCAGACGGCAGACCCCCGCAAGTCTGAGCTCCCCGTCACCCCGCCGCCTGCGCGCGCCCCTGCCCGCGCCGCACGCCGATGAACGCCCACAGGGTCGCGGCGGCGACGAGGTCGAAGGCGAACAGCAGCGCGAACAGCGGCTCGTAGCCGATCGTGGCCGCCAGCGCGCCGACCAGCAGCGTGAACAGCGCACCGCCGAGGTAGCCGAACATGCCCGCGACGCCGGTCGCGGTCGCGACGTCCGACTTCTCGAACACGTCGCCCATCAACGCGTACATCATGCTCGACAGCATCTGATGGGCGAAGCCGCCGAGCGAGAAACACAGGATCGCGGTGATCGGATCGGCGACCAGGCTGATCAGCGCCGGGCCGACCATGCACAAAGCGCCAATGGTGATGACCAACAGTCTGGCGTTGACGACATTGATCTTGAGCCACCCCTTGAGGAGCGGCGCGAGGTAGCCGCCGACGACGCAGCCGAGGTCGGAGGCGAGGAACGTCATCCAGCCAAACAGCGCGAATTGCTTGATGTCCATCCCGCGCACGGTCACCATGTAGAGCGGGATCCAATACTGGAAGGTCTGCCACGCCGGTTCGGTCAGGAACCGGGCGATGATGATGCCGAGGAATTTCGGCTGCGAAAACACCGCGCGGATCGAAGGCTTGGCCGCTGTGGGCGCGGGCGCTGCGCCGGCCTCGATATATGTGCGTTCGCTCTGCGACAGCTTGGGATGGTTCTGGGGGTCGCGATAGAGCCAATACCAGACGAACGACAGGATGATCCCCAGCGCGCCGGTGATGAAGAAGGCCGAGCGCCAGCCGTACCAGGTCGCCAGCCAGATCACGAGCGGGGGCGTGATCATGGCGCCGATCGACGAACCCGAGTTGAACCAACCGGTGGCGATCGAACGCTCTTGCGAGGGGAACCACACCGTCGACATCTTGGTGCCGGTCGGAATGGCGACGGCTTCGCTCAAGCCCAGAAGCGCACGGAAGCCGGCCATCGACATCCAGCCGCTCGAGGTCGCCTGCAATGCTGCGGCGAGACCCCAGACCAGGGCGGCGACGGCGTAGCCGATGCGCGGGCCGATCAGGTCGGTGAGATAACCGGCGACCGGCTGGGCGAAGGAATAGACGATCTGAAAGGCCGAGACGACGTAGGAATATTGTTCGTTGGTGAAGAACCCCTCCTTCTTGAGGATCGGCGCCAGCACACCGACCACGCCGCGATCGACGTAGATGACGATGGTGCCGCACAGCATCAGCGCGAGCATCTTCCATCGCAGCCTGCCGATCCGAGCCATGAAGTCCCCTCCCCCGAGTTGTCGTGGGTTGGGGCCGGCGCGGCCGCGCGTCCCTTCCCAGCCGCCTCCGCCTTCCCACGAAATTGGCCTGACCACTTGACCATCGGGCCAATCGGCGGGAATGTCCAGCCCCAATTTTGCGCTATGCAGCGCCGATTCTCGCGAGGCTCCGCCCATGACCGCTTCCGCGCGCCCGTTCGCGCTCGATCCCGACCGCCTGTTCCCCGCCGAGACGCGGACGCGCGAAATCGCCCGCGCGCTGTATGAAACGGTGGCGGGGCTGCCGATTCTCAGTCCGCATGGCCACACCGATCCGCAATGGTTCGCCGACGACGCGCCGTTTCCCGATCCCGCGCGACTTTTCATCGCACCCGACCACTACGTTCACCGCATGCTCTACAGCCAAGGCGTGAAGCCCGAGGACGTCGGCGTGCCGCGCGTCGACGGCGGCCCGATCGAGACCGATTCGCGCAAGATCTGGCGACGTTTGGCCGAGAACTTTTTTCTCTTCCGCGGCACGCCTTCGTGGCTGTGGCTCTGCCACGCCTTCACCGAAGTGTTCGGTTTTCATGAGCGCCTGTCGGTCGACAACGCCGACCGGGCCTACGACCACATCGCCGCCTGCCTGGCGCAGCCCGAGTTCCGGCCGCGCGCCCTGTTCGAGCGGTTCAATATCGAGGCGCTGACGACCACCGAGAGCCCGCTCGACGATCTCAGGCATCACCGCAAGATCCAGCAAAGCGGCTGGCGCGGCCGCGTGCTGACCGCATTCCGACCCGATCCGGTGGTCGATCCGGCGTTCCCCGGCTTCCTCGACAATCTCGCCGCGCTCGGACGCGTCGCCGACGCCGACGTCTCGACTTGGCAGGGCTACCTCGCCGCGCTCGCCAAGCGGCGCGCCTATTTCAAGTCTGTCGGCTGCACTTCGACCGATCACGGCCATCCGACCGCCCACACCGCCGATCTCGCGCCGAACGAAGCGGCGGCCCTCTACGAGCGCGTGCGCAATGGCGGCGCGTCGGCGACCGACGCGGAAGCTTTCCGCGCCCAGATGCTGACCGAAATGGCGCGCATGAGCCTCGACGACGGACTCGTCATGCAGATCCATCCCGGCTCGTTCCGCGACCACAATCCGGAGATCTTCAAGGCGTTCGGCCGCGACAAGGGCGCCGACATCCCGACGCCGACCGATTACGTTCGCGCGCTGAAGCCGCTGCTCGACCGGTTCGGCAATGAGCCGGAGCTGACGATCGTTCTCTTCACCCTCGACGAGACCGCGTTCTCGCGGGAGCTCGCGCCGCTCGCCGGCCATTATCCGGCGCTGAAGCTCGGACCGCCGTGGTGGTTCCTCGACAGTCCGGAGGGGATGCGGCGCTTCCGCGAGACCGTCACCGAGACCGCCGGCTTTTCCAACACCGTCGGCTTCAACGACGACACGCGCGCCTTCCTGTCGATCCCGGCGCGCCACGACATGAGCCGCCGCGTCGATTGCGCGTTTCTCGCCCGTCTGGTCGCGGAAGGTCGGCTGGAGCGCGACGAGGCGTTCGAGGTCGCCCACGACCTCGCCTACCGATTGGCGAAAGCGGCCTACAAGCTGTGAGACGCGACGACGCGGCCTTTGACTTCGCCACGCGCGGGCGCTCAGTTCCGGCGGCCTGAAAGGAAGCGGCGATGCCATTCCAACCCGTCGACAACCGCCGGCTCTACGAACAGGTCGCCGACCAGATCGCCGCCCTCGTGCGCGCCGGCGAATTCGCGCCGGGCCAGCGGCTGCCGGCCGAGCGCGATCTCGCCAAGAGCTTGCGCGTCAGCCGGCCGGTGGTTCGCGAGGCGATGATCGCGCTGGAGATCGCCGGGCTGATCGAGGTGCGGGTAGGCTCCGGCGCCTTCGTGCGCGAACAGCCGGCCGCGCCAGCAGTCGAGGTCAACACCGGCCACAGCCCGAGCGACATTCTCAAAGCGCGCATGCTGATCGAGGGCGAGACGGCGGCGCTCGCGGCGACGCGGGCGACGCCGCTCGATCTCGCCGCGATCGCGGCGCGACAGGCGGAGATGATCGCCGAGCGCGACGCCGGGCGCGAATGGCGCGCCGCCGACCTCGGCTTCCATGTCGCGATCGCGCGCGCCAGCGGCAACGCGGCGCTGGCCGCGTTGGTCGAGCGGCTGTGGCAGGAGCAGCATGCGCCGGTGTTCTCCCTGCTGTCCGAGCGCGTGCGCCTCAGGGACAATTGGGCGGCGACGGTCAGTGGCCATGTCGCCGTCCTCGCGGCGATTCGCGGCGGCAAGCGCCGGCCGGCGCGCGATGCGATGCGCGCCCATTTGACGCAGGTGCTGTCGGTCCTGACCGGCAACGCGCCGGACGCGCCGCGACCGCGCAACGGCAAGGTCGCGTCGGGGCGCCGGACGCGCTAGGCTTGCCGGCCCGGCGACGGCTCGGAAGGTTCATGGACCGCCTCGACTGCGACCGCATGTTTCTCGCCGTCTACGAGAGCGGCGGCTTCTCGCGCGCGGCCAAGCGGCTGGAAACCAGCGCCGGGCAGGCGTCGAAGCTCGTCACCCGGCTCGAGAACGAACTCGGCGTGCAGCTCTTCCATCGCACCACGCGCGCGTTGTCGCCAACCGAGGTCGGCCGCGCCTATTACGAGCGGCTCAAAGGCCTGATCGAGGAGTTCGACGCGCTCGACGCCTCGGTGCGCAGCGCCTCGGGCCGCGCCGCCGGACGCATCGCGCTGACCGTGCCGATGTCGTTCGGCTCGGCGCAGCTCGCGCCGGCCCTGGTCGCCTTCGCCGAGGCCTATCCCGAGATCCAGCTCGAGGTGTCGTTCTCCGATCGCCTCGCCAATCTCGTCGACGAGGGCTTCGACGCCGCCGTGCGCATCGGCGACCCGCAGGATTCGAGCCTGATCGCGCGCAAGCTGTGCCCGATGCGGATCGTCGTCTGCGCCGCGACGGCCTATCTCGCCAAACGCGGCTTTCCCGCCGGGCCGGCGGCGCTCGCCGACCACGAATGCATCATCGACACCAATTTCCGCGATCCGAGCGTGTGGCGGTTCCGCAGCCCGGAAGGGGAGCCGCTGCGCACGCCGGTGCAGGGTCGGCTGCGCTTCTCCAACCCGGAGGCGTGCATCGCCGCAGCGGTGGCGGGGCTCGGCGTCGCGCGGGTGCCCAGCTTCATCGCCGGACCGCGCCTCGCCAAGGGCGAGCTGACCCAGGTGCTCGGCGCCTTCGAGCTGCAGCCCTCGGGCCTGTTCGTCGTTTACCCGCCGGGCCGCCATCTCGCCGCGCGCGTGCGCGCGCTGGTCGATTTCCTCTCCGAGAGCTTCCGCGGCGTCCCGGCGTGGGATCAGGGCTGGTGACGCCTTTCATTCCACTCCGGAACGAAACTCGCGCCAAATTTGGTGATTATAATCGGATCGGAATGGGAGCATCTCCCTGTTCATGGACGGCCGAGGTCGGCCGCCGAATGGGAGCACGCAACATGTCCATCGCAATTCTCGGCGCCGGCAATATGGCCAAGGGCCTCGCCGTGCTGTTCGCCAAGGCTGGCTACAAGGTCGTCGTCGGCGCGCGCGACCTCGCCAAGGCGCAGGCCGTGGCCGCCGCCGCCGGCCATGGCGCGCGCGCCGACGGGATCGCCGCCGCCGCCAAGTCGGCCGATTTCGTCGTCCTCGCAGTGCCTTTCACGGCCGCGGCCGAGACCCTCGCCGCCGCCGGCGACCTCGCCGGCAAGGCGGTCATCGACATCTCCAATCCGCTGACCCCCGACTACATGGGCCTGACCATCGGCCACTCGACCAGCGCTGGCGAAGAGATCCAGAAGCTCGCGCCGAAAGCGAAGGTGGTGAAGGCGTTCAACACCATCTTCGCCCAGGTGCTGGCCAACGGCGGTCGGGCGGCCGGGCGGCCGACGACGGTGTTCATCGCCGGCGACGACGCTTCCGCCAACAACGCCGTCGAGGCGATCGCCCGCAAGGCCGGCTTCGACGTCGTCCAGACCGGCCCCCTCAAGCTCGCGCGCTATCTCGAACCGCTCGCCGGCCTCAACATCGCGCTCGGTTACGGCCGCGGCCTGGGAACCGACATAGCCCCGACCTGGAACGTCGCCCCCGCCAAGGCGGCGTGATCGGTCCGACCGATCGCCGGCGGCGCGCGCGTCGATCCCGACGCGCGTCTCGTCCAGGAAGGAGCAGCCCGCATGTCCGACGCCGACGCTAGCCTGGTCGTTTTCCTTCACGGCGTCGGCGCTGCTGGCGCCGACCTCGCGCCGCTGGCTGGGCCGCTCCAGGCGTTCCTTCCGTCGGCCGCGTTCGCTTCGCCGGACGCGCCGGACCCGTTCGACGGCGGCGGACGCAGTCGGCAATGGTTCAGCGTCGCCGGCGTCAGCGCCGACAATCGCCAGCAGCGGGTCGAGCGGGCGCGCGAGGGCTTCGACCGAGTCGTCAGGGCGGCAATCGCCGAGCGCGGCTTCGCCGGCCGGCTCGACCGCGTCGCTTTCTTCGGCTTTTCGCAGGGCGCGATCATGGCGCTCGACGCGATCGCCAGCGGTCGCTGGCCGGTCGCGGCGGTCGTCGCCGCTTCCGGTCGTTTGCCCGGGCAGGCCGATCCGCATTCCGCTGCGGCGGCGACGCCGGCGCTGCTGTTGCATGGCGAGGCCGACGGAACGGTGCCGGCCGAGGAAAGCCGCCGCGCCGCGAAGCTTCTGAAGGCGGCCGGCTTCACGGTTGAAACGCGCTTCTTCGCGCGACTCGGCCATTCGATTTCCGGCGAAGGCGTCGAAGCGGCGGCCGCATTCCTCGCTCGCGTGCTGAACCCGGCGCAATTGAAAGGATAAGACGATGTCCGAACTCCCAGCCGCGCTCGCCGATCTGCCGGCGACGCCGCGCATGCCGGCGGTGTTCGTCGGTCACGGCAATCCGATGTACGCGATCGAGGACAGCCAATACGGCCGCGCCTGGCGCGCGCTCGGCGAGTCGCTGCCGGCCCCGCGCGCGATCCTCGTCGTCTCGGCGCACTGGATGACGCGCGGCGCGACCATGGTCCATATCGGCGCCAAGCCGAAGACGATCCACGACTTCGCCGGCTTCCCGCGCGAGCTGTTCAGCCAGCAATATCCCGCGCCGGGCGCTTCCGACGTGGCGCAGGCGACGATCGAGCTGGTCAAGCGCAGCCATCTCGAACCGGACGAGCGCTGGGGCCTCGATCACGGCGCCTGGTCGGTGCTGCTGCACATGTTTCCCAAGGCCGACGTGCCGGTGTTCCAGCTTTCGCTCGACCTCGGCAAGTCGCCGGCCGAGCATTTCGAGCTCGGCAAGGAGCTGAAGGCGCTGCGCGAGCGCGGCGTGCTGGTCATCGGCTCGGGCAACCTCGTCCACAACCTGATGGCGATGAACCCTGGCGCGCCGCCCTACGACTGGGCGGTCGATTTCGACGCGCGGCTGACGAAGATGATCGAGGAGCGCGATTTCCGCGCCGTCGCCGAGACGGCGCCGCGGCTGGCTTCGGCGCGCTACGCCCACCCGACGCCGGAGCACTTCCTGCCGGCGCTTTATCCGCTTGCGATCGCCGATCCGAAGGACGAGGTGCGCTTTTTCAACGCTTCGTTCGACCTCGCCTCGCTGTCGATGCGTTCGTTCGTGTTGTCCTGACAGCGAAGCGGCCGCGCCGGGAGCCAAGCCCGGCGCGGCCGCGGGATTTCAGCCGCTTTCGCTTACGGAGTGATCGCGGCGTACTTGCCGTCGTGCCACTGGTTGATGTCGAAGTGCGGATCCTTGACGTCGCCCTTGGCGTCGAAGGTGACGGGGCCAAGCACGGTTTCGACCGGCTGGCCGTTCTCCAGCGCCGCGGCGACCTTGACCGGATCGTCCGAGCCGGCGCGCTTGATGCCTTCGACGATCGCCTGGATGACGCCGTAGGAGAACAGGGTGAAGCCTTCCGGGCTGTAGCCCTGCGCCTTGAACTGCTCCAACGCCTTGGCGGACGTCGCAGACCGGCGCGGGTCGGCGGCGAAGGTGAACAGCGTGCCCTCGCCCGCCGGGCCGGCGATCGGCCAGAATTCGGCGGTGGCGAGTCCGTCGTCGCTCATCAACTGGAACTTGTAGCCCTGATCGGCCGCCTGTCGCACGATCAGACCCGCTTCGGGGTGATAGCCGCCGTAATAGACGAATTCGGCGTTGGCCGCTTTCAGCTTGCTGACGAGCGCGCTGTAGTCCTTTTCGCCGGGATTGATGCCCTCGAACATCACTTCCTGGACGCCGAGCTTGTTGAGGGTGTCCTTGACGATCGTGGCCAAGCCTTTGCCGTAGGCGCTCTTGTCGTGGACGATGGCGATCCTCTTGCCGGCAAAATTCTTGGCGATCCACGGCGCCACGAACGCGCCTTGCGCGTCGTCGCGCGGGAAGTCGCGCATGATCGTCGGATAGCCCTTCTCGGTCAGCGCCGGATTGGTCGAGGCCGGGCTCATCATCAACACCTTGTTGTCGGCGTAGACGTCGGAAGCCGGAATCGACGAGCCCGAGCAGGCGTGTCCGTCGACGAACTTGATCTGCTGGCCGACGATGAGATTGGCGATTGCGACGGCCTGCTTGGGATCGCAGGCGTCGTCCTCTTCGACGATCTTGATCTTGCGGCCGGCGACGCCGCCCGCTTCGTTGATCGCCACGGCGGCCGCTTCGGCGCCGCGTTTCATTTCGTCGCCGATCGACGCGACCGGACCCGTCAACGGGCCGGCGACCGCAATCACGATATCGTCAGCTTTGACCGGCGCAGCGGCGAAAGCGGTGACGAGCCCTGCCAGTGACAGGACAATGGCTGTGCGCATAACCAGGTACCCTCCTTGCATATCGAGGGCGCGCCAAAACGCCCCCGCGCCGCGGCGACTTTCTCCTGGATAAGCCCGACAAGCGCGCTCGCCGTCCGCTGGCTGAGCGTTCGATAAACCGAACCGCGTCCGTGGTCGATCGCAAAGGCCGCGGCGCGTCGTCGCGGTTCGGAGCGCAAAAGAGCAAAATAAATCACGGAGATCCGGCCGAAGCGGGCGTCGACGATCGCCCATGACGAAGAGCGATTGTTTGCATGTGAAACTGCGATCGCTGGAGCCGAGGAAGGGCTGCCTTCGGACTTCGCCAATTCGACGCGCGCGCCGTGCCGCCGCCCGTCGTCGGGCGCTTTCGCCCGCCGGTCGCGACGGATTTGCGACGGCGTCGTCGATCGGCCGCGCCGCGCCGATGACGGCGCCCCTCGCAAATTCGGCCAATTCGCATTATACGGCGCCAGCCGAGACAGCATCAGCGGAGGCCGGAAGCCTCCCCGAGAGGAGCCTTCATGACACGATCTGCGCCAACCCTAGCCCGCCGGCTCGCCTTCCTGTTCGTCTTTGGCCTCGTCGCCGCCTGGCTCGCCGCGACCGGCGCGCAGGCCGACCCGCGCATTCTCGCCAAGGTCGACGGGCAGGCGATCACGGAGGACGACCTCGCCGACGCGCTGCAGGACCTCGGTCCCGGCCTCCCGCAGAAGCTCGAAGGCCCGGCGCGCCAGAAATACCTGCTCGACTACCTCATCGACCTCAAGCTCGCCGCCGCCAAGGCCAAGTCCGACAAGCTCGATCAGGGCGCCGAATTCGACCGGCGGCTCGCCTACTACCGCGACAAGCTGGCGATGGAGTCGCTGCTCAACCAGGTCGGCACGGCGGCGGCGACCGACGAGGCCGAGCACAAGGCCTATGACGAGGCCGCCAAGGCCAATCCGCCGGTCGAGGAGATCCACGCGCGCCACATCCTGCTGCCGACCGAGGAGGAGGCCAAGGCGGCGCTCGCCCGCGTCAAGGGCGGCGAGGATTTCGCCAAGGTCGCCACCGAAATGTCGAAGGATCCTGCCGGCGACGGCGGCGATCTCGGCTGGTTCGCCAAGGACCATATGGTGCCGGAATTCGCCGACGCGGCGTTCAAACTGCAGCCCGGCCAGGTCTCCGATCCGGTGAAGAGCCAGTTCGGCTGGCACATCATCAAGGTCGAGGGGCGGCGGATGCGCACCTTCCCGCCGTTCGAGGAACTGAAGGACCAGGCGGCGCGCTACGTCGAGCAGAAGGCGCAGGGCGATCTCATCGCCTCGCTCCACGCCGCCGCCAAGATCGAGCGCGCCGACGATTCCGGCAATCTCGTCCCCGAGCCGGCGCCGACCCCCTCGGCGACGCCGACCGGCGACGACGCCGCCAAGCCAAAGACGCCCTGATCCCAGGCCGCCGTTCCGCCCGCGCGGAACGGCGGCGTTCTCGACTGCGCCGCGCGGCGCGCCCCTCGACCTGGATTTCCGCCGCATGGCCGCTCCGACCCCGACCTCGCCGCTTGCGCCGACGCGTTTTCCCGACCTGCCGCCAATCGACGGCGTGCGCTTCGCCGCGGGCGCGGCGGGCGTGCGCTACCAGGGACGCACCGACGTGATGCTGGCGTTGTTCGACCGGCCGGCGCAGGTCGCCGGCGTCTTCACCCGGTCGAAATGCCCTTCGGCGCCGGTCGACTGGTGCCGCGCCGCGCTCACCGCCGGCCGCGCGCGCGCGCTGGTGGTCAATTCCGGCAACGCCAACGCCTTCACCGGCTCGGCCGGCGTGACGACGACGGCCGCAGTCGCCAAGGAGACGGCGCAGGCGATCGGCGCGGCGCCCGGCGAGGTCTTCCAGGCCTCGACCGGCGTGATCGGCGAGCCGATGGACCCCGGCCCGATCGTCAGGGCGCTGCCGGCGCTGCTCGCCGCCGCCCGGCCCGACGGCCTGATGGACGCGGCGCGGGCGATCATGACCACCGACACCTTCCCCAAGGTGGCCGCCGCGCGGGTCAAACTCGGCGACGTCGAGGTGACGATCAACGGAATCGCCAAGGGCGCCGGCATGATCGCTCCCGACATGGCGACGATGCTGTCGTTCGTCTTCACCGACGCGCCGATCGCCGCCCCGGCGCTGCAGGCCCTGCTGCGCAAGTCCGTCGACCGCTCGTTCAACGCGATCACCGTCGATTCCGACACCTCGACCTCCGACACGCTGCTGATCTTCGCCACCGGCGCCGCCGCGGCGCGCGGCGCGCCGGAGATCGACGACGACGCCGACCCGCGCCTCGCCGGCTTCCGCCGCGCGCTCGACAAGGTTTTGCTCGATCTCGCCCAGCAGGTCGCGCGCGACGGCGAGGGCGCGCGCAAGTTCATCGAGGTGCGCGTCGCCGGCGCCGCAACCCGCCGCGCCGCCAAGCGCATCGCCATGGCGATCGCCAATTCGCCGCTGGTCAAGACCGCGGTCGGCGGCGAGGACGCCAACTGGGGCCGCGTCGTCATGGCGGTCGGCAAGGCGGGCGAGAAGGCCGAGCGCGACAAGCTCGACATCTTCTTCGGCGACCTGCGCGTCGCCCACGCCGGCAAACGCGATCCCGACTACAGCGAGGCGGAAGCCTCGGCCTACATGAAGAAGAAGAAGATCGTCATCGGCGTGAATGTCGGCGTCGGCACGGCGACGGCCAAGGTGTGGACCTGCGATCTCACCAAGGACTACGTCGCGATCAACGGCGACTACCGCTCTTGAACCTGCTGCTGGTCGTCGCCGCGGCGCTGGTCGACGCCGATGGCCGGGTGCTGATCGCCCAGCGGCCGAAGGGCAAGGCGCTGGAGGGCCTGTGGGAGTTCCCCGGCGGCAAGATCGAGCCCGGCGAGCGCCCCGAGGACGCGCTGATCCGCGAGCTCAGAGAGGAACTCGGCGTGACGGTGAAGGCCGCCTGCCTCGCGCCGCTGACCTTCGCCAGCCACGCCTACGAAGACTTCCACCTCATGATGCCGCTCTACGTCTGCCGCCGCTGGGAGGGCTTGGTCCAGCCGCTCGAGGGCCAGGCGCTGAAATGGGTGCGCGCCAAGGCCCTGCGCGACTGGCCGATGCCCCCCGCCGACGCGCCGCTGATCCCGCATCTGGTGGAATTGCTGGGGTGAGAAGGCGCGGCAGTAAGTCCGCTGCGCGCTGATCGCCGCTGCCTGAAAAGCGCGCGAATTTGGCGGAGCTATGCGAGCGTCCGCATGCGAACGCGGCCGGGTTCGATGACGCTGAAATGCCCCGCCCAATCCTCGCGCGCCGCTACGAGCTCTGCGAGATGACCGCCGGCTGCGGCGGCGGGGGCCGACAATTTTATGCGAAACAGGATGACGCCGCTTGCCGCGGGCAGTTTCGATTGTCTCGCGAGATCGCCGAAGTCCTTATCGTACGTCAGGATGATCCTCCCTCGCGGGTCGCCAAATCCAGCACGGCCGCGTCGCTTGCCCCGCGCGAGACTTCGCCGATCGAAATAACGTCTCGCCCGAGCCTCCTCAACGCGGCCACGCCCGCGCCGGGAAAGTTCTCGTCGGCGAGAAAGCGCATATCAGGCCGCGCTCGGGAACACCTTCTCCGAACTCAAAGCGTCGCGCGCATAGGCGAGACAGGCCAAGATATGATCGTGCGTGAGGCAGGGGTAATTGGCGAAAATCTCCGCCTCGCTCCACCCATCGGCCAACAGTCCGATGACGAATTCGACCGACAGGCGCGTTCCCGCGATCACCGGTTTTCCCGAGAGGATTTGCGGATCGAGGGCGATGGCGGGAGCTTCGGCGTTCATGGCGGGAGATCTCCAAAGCAGTAAACAATACCGCGTTTTTGCTCGACTTGCGAATGCTCTAATCTCGCGCGGGACATCGCGTTCGCTTGACGGCGTCGCTGTGGGCGCAACTGGACTCTCACTCGCCGGACGCGACCACCGGTCGCGGCGACAAAGGACTGGCGCCCCCGGCAAGCCTCGCTTAACTCCGTTGGCGCATCGTCCCGCTATGCCCGACGACCTCGAATACGCCGCCCTCCCCGCCGCGCCCGATCTGGCGGCGGTCGTGGCGGCCTGGCTGCGGCGCCTTGCCGGCGAGCGGCGGCTTTCGCCCAACACCGTCGAGGCCTACGGCCGCGACGTCCGCCAATTCCTCGCCTTTGTCGCCCAGCGGCGCGGCGCGCCGGCGGGCGCGGCCGAATTCTCCGGCCTCGCGCCCGCGGATCTGCGCGCCTTTCTCGCCTTTCGCCGCGCCGAGGGCATCGACCCGCGTTCGCTGCAGCGCGCGCTCTCCGCGCTGCGCTCGCTCGCCCGCCAGGTCGTGCGCGAGGGCGGCCAGCCCGCGTCTGCGCTGGGCGCAGTGCGCGCGCCCAAGGCGGCCAAACGGCTGCCGCGACCCTTGAGCGCGCCCGACGCGCGCGCGGTCGCTTCCGCCGCCTCGCGCGAAGGCGAAGCGCGCGAGCCGTGGATCCTGGCGCGCGACGCGGCGGTGTTGTCGCTCTGCTACGGCGCGGGCTTACGCATCGGCGAAGCCCTGTCGATCCGCCGCGCCGATGCGCCGGTCGGCGAGCGCGACGCGGTCACCGTCATCGGCAAGGGCCGCAAGACCCGCTCGGCGCCGGTGATCGCGCCGGTCCGGAAGGCGATCGCCGACTATCTCGCGCTCTGTCCCTATGTGCTGAAGTCGCAGGGGCCGCTGTTCGTCGGCGCCAAGGGCGGGCCGCTTTCGCCCCGCATCGTCCAGCTCGCCATGGCGCGGCTGCGCGGTGCGCTCGGTCTGCCCGACAGCGCGACCCCGCACGCGCTTCGCCATTCCTTCGCCACCCACCTGCTGGCGCGCGGGGGCGATCTGCGCACCATCCAGGAACTGCTCGGCCACGCGTCGCTGTCGACCACCCAGGTCTACGCCGCCGTCGACAGCGCCCGCCTCGTCTCCGCCTACCGCGCCGCCCATCCGCGCGCGTGACCGCCGCGGCCGCCCTCACGACGCCGTGATCGGCCGCCGCCGCCAATGAAGCGCTTGCCCTCGCCGCCGCAAGCGCTAGGTTCGCCGGCGCCCGCCAACGCCCGAGGAGGAAATCATGACCGGCAAACGCATCGTCTTCACTGGCGGAACGGGCAAGGCCGGCCGGCACGCGGTGCCCCACCTGCTCGCCAAGGGCTACGAGATCTACAACGTCGACCTCAAGCCGCTCGACTTGCCAGGGGTCAACACCCTGATCGCCGACCTGACCGACTCCGGGCAGGCGTTCAACGCACTGTCGTCGCACTTCGGGTTCGCCGGCTACGAGCGCGGCGTCCTGCCCTCAGCGCCCGATGCGGTCGTTCATTTCGCGGCGATCCCGCGTGTCCTGATCGAGCCTGACAACGTCACCTTCGCCGCCAACGTGATCAGCACCTACAACGTCATCGAGGCGGCGATGAAGCTCGGCGTGCGCAAAGTGATCATCGCCTCGAGCGAGACGACCTATGGCGTCTGCTTCACCGAAGGCGACAAGGATTTCCACGCCTTCCCGCTCGAGGAGGATTACGACGTCGATCCGATGGATTCCTACGGCCTGTCGAAAGTGTGCAACGAAAAGACGGCGCGCGCCTTCGCCATGCGCTTCGGCGCCGACATCTACGCCTTGCGCATCGGCAACGTGATCGAGCCGCACGAGTATAAGATGTTCGAGACGTTCGCGGTCAATCCGATGCTGCGCAAGCGCAACGCCTGGAGCTACATCGACGCGCGCGACCTCGGCGAGATCGTCCGTCTTTGCCTGGAGAAGGACGGGCTCGGCTTCCAGGTTTTCAACGCGACCAACGACACGATCACCCTCGAAACGCCGACGCAGGAATTCCTGTCGGAGAACTTCCCGCACGTGCCGATCACCCGGCCGCTCGAACGCTACGAGGCGCCGCTGTCGAACCGCAAGGCGCGCGAAGTGCTGGGTTTCAAGGAGGCGCACAACTGGCGCAAATACGTCAAAATGAAGCCGGCGTGACCGGCGAAGCCGGCGAAGCGTTGGCGGCGTAGACTCCGAACGCCTGCATCGCCGTCAGTCTTCTTCGCTGACAGCCCATGAGCCCCACTCTTGCGGGCGCCGGGTCGACATCATGCGCGTTTCTGAAGCGCGCGTCGGTGCTTTGCGCAGCGACCCATGCCTCGATCTATCCGCCTAACGTAGCGACGTCAGCGCTAACCCTGCGCCGGAGGCGCTGCGGGAGGCAGCGCTAGGATGTCTTTGGCGAAGTTGTGCCATAGTTGCCATCCTTTTCCTCCACGAGGCCGAGCTTGAGAGCGTCTTTCTGATCAGAGCTCACTGAGGCCGCCGTGTACTCGCCGTTGGCCAACTTCACGAGCCCAGAGTGCGAGGCGCCGGCGGGCGGGCTGGAAGAGCGAGAGGCCGAACTGGTCGAACTCGACGAACTGTCTGAAGCCGAGCTTGCGCTCGATGAGGCGTCAGCGTTCGACGACGACCCGGCTTGCGGGACGGACGAAGCCTGCGAAGCGGACGAGGCCGAGGAAGTCGACGAGGTCGAGTCGACCGTCGAGAGGAGATTTTCGAGATAGGCGTTGAGCACCGCCGCCAGCTTGGCGACGTCGGAGACGATCTC
>Ga0182016_10004579_pt1 | contig 15226 bp, 10 predicted proteins | sample 712S2MmetaG_FD_120491 | JGI IMG/M metagenome (GOLD analysis project Ga0182016, IMG submission 120491) | Permafrost microbial communities from Stordalen Mire, Sweden - 712S2M metaG | ecosystem: Environmental > Terrestrial > Soil > Wetlands > Permafrost | place: Sweden: Stordalen | collected...
AGTGAGTCCGCCCAGCGCCTCCGGCCACGGTTGGTCGCCAGGATGTGCCGGGTCGGAGAGCCACGGATCGCCATAGGTACCGCCGAGCGGAATGTTGTTGGTGGTGAAGCTGAAGCTCGCTATATCGCCGGTTGAAGGACAAACGACCTTTCCGAAGTATGGTGTGAACGCCTGCAGAGCGCGCGAGTAGTGGCGAACGCCGGAATAGGAACCTGCCGTAGCGTATTGCGCGGTGCGCTGGCCGAGGACCACTGTACGATCCATTCCACTTGCCACCGTGCTAGAGCGCGATAAATCGGAGTTGACATTCGCGAATGTAGCTGGATCCACATCCAGAGCCAGCGGCGTCAACGAAGAATTCTGGCTGAGTTGGATGGTACAGGCGTTTCCATCTGGCGCCGTGTATGCGACCAACGCCTGCGTGGCGGTGGTCCCGAGCACCCGGACGTTGGTAATCGCTCCCAGGCAGGCAGAAGCGGAAAAGGCGAGCAATAGTGCCGGCTTCATCGGGCCAGCCCCTGCAATTTCATCGCCCACCAATCCACAGACATGCCGACCGCCCCGCCTCCTGTGCTCATATCAATAAACTGCGGCGTCATCGTGGCGGTAGGTGCTGCCGCCAGGCTGCCGGAATATGAGCTGTTGATCTGAAACTGGATGGCGCCAGGCGTTGAGGAATAGATGCGGGTGTGATACCAAGTGTTCGGAGCGACGGCCAATCCGCTATTGAAACATGATTTGCTCCCATTTACGACCGTTTCATAAACCCAGTTCGTTGTGCTGTCACCGGATGTACATCCGCCGCCGGCCGGATCATACCGAATGGCAATTTCGTTTCCGTTGGGCGAATGATAGGCCGCTTGGTTGTCGCTGAAACCGATCAGATACCGCGCGCTGGCCACGCCGTTGGCATCGGTCTCAAAGATCGCCTGCGCCTCCCAGGAGGACCATGTGCCGCCGGGTCCAAGGTTCGCGAAGGCATAAACCGATCCTTCCGCGGCGTCGGACAAAGTGAGAGAACAGCCGTCGCCGGAGTTTGAGCCGCTCGACAAAAAGAAAATGCCGGGATGATTCGCTACTCCCTGCGCCATATAATTTCCGCATGACGTTCCCATCGTTACCGCATCCCAATGCAGCGTGCCGATAGTGCCGTTGGTGTCCTTGCCGGGCAGGAAATCTTCAACCGCGTTCATCACGCTGGAGTCGAGCGGCGTGAAATCCACCGTACCCGCGGTGTTCGTGAGGTTATTGCGGAAAGCATAGCTACCCCCGCTGCTGCCGCCGCCGCACGCCCACGATCCGTTCACATACATCGCCATGGCGCCGGAGCCTCCTGCCGCGCAGGGCGTTGCCTGCGTACAATTCGTGCAGTAAAGAATCGTTCCGTTGCTGGCTGCGCCGAGACTGGCGTATGTAGAACCGCCAACCTGCGCGGAGTTGCTTAAAGCCAGACTGCTCGCTGAGAGCGTACCCGTCTGTGTCGTGTCGTTAATGGTCGCCATCACCGCATTACTTTGAGGGAATTGCGGCGACCATCCGGACACGTGGACCGTCGGCGTAGGAAGCGAGGTATAGCGGTTGCTCATGCTGCCGCCAAAATCGACGAAAATGTAGTCGGCCTGGCTGGGCGTCCCATTGAATAAGGTCCCAGGTGCGGCGTTGGCGGAGTTCGCCGAGATCACACTCGGCCCCACTTCGTTGGCAAAGTCGATTTGATAGCCAGTGTTGTTGAACATCTGGAGTGTGAAATTCCCGGAGCCGCCGTTCAGCCGCAATCCGGCAGTCGTCGTGTTCACCACATCCCCGGAGATGATCTGGCTGGGGGCGCGGACCTCCAAGCCAGTAGGACCCGCGAACTCCGAAGCCGATAAATTATGGCTCCCCGCGCCGCTGTCGATCAGCATGCCCCAGCCGGAAACAGTGGTCGCCGCGATCTGACTCCCATCGAGCGAACTGTTGCTATAGACCCCGCCCAGTGCATTCAGAAACGTGTTGATGTTGGAAAGATGGCCGTTACCGTTGTATGTGCCGGATGTCTGGACCTGCATTCCCCACCCGCCGTTCTGGTAAAGTACCATCTCGACGAAGTCGGAATCATGCGGTCCGCGAAACGTCCAGCCATTTCCGTTGTTGAAAGCCGACCGGATCCCGGTGAAATAGCCTTCGAGGTCCAGGTATGGTGTGGCGAAGGTGGAGTCCAGACCCCATTCGGTGTAGATGCCGTCCGAGTATGCGTTGCGCACGGAGATGTCGTTCATCTCAAGGCCGTGGCCATACAACCGGATTCCATAACTGGCTGCGGTTTGGTTCGTTCGATTGCCATCAATGGTGCACCCACGGATTTCTCCTCGAAATAGTCCGAACGTGCTGTTCTTTCCTGCCAACAACGCGAAGTTCGTCTGCGAGATGGCATCTACATTGGCAGCGTTCTTTAATGTCAAGGTGCTGACGCCGGAGCCGGCGCATTCGATTTTGCCCGTACCGGTCTGGTCCGTAAGTGAATCCGTGAATCGAATTCCACCGATGGTGTGCGACCCCACTCCGAAATATATCTTCTGCCCCTTCTGCAAAGTGATGAGACTGTTCACGACATAATTGCCGCCATCGGCCCGCACCTCTCCGGCTCCCGAGGCCAAGGCCGCAATAAAAGCCGCCGAGTCGTCGGTAACGCCATTGCCTGTCGCGCCGAAATCCTTCACATGCACCACATCCTGCAGCTTGGATGTTACGGTCCGGACGACGGCGCTCGCCCCATTCTGCAAGAACGTGCTTGTCCCGGTCTGCTGCTGCGTCCAAACGTTGGTCGCGGTGCACAGATATTTGTTTTGCCCAGCCGTGGCATCCGTGGCGAAATACTCCGCGCCTAGCGTGCAGGTGGTAGGCAATTGCGAGGTGGTTCCGCGCTTCGCCGGCAGCGTATAAGTGGCTCCGGATGCATCCCAAGGACCGATCTGCACACGGCCCCCATTCACTAGAGTCTGTCCAGTGAGCAGGATGGCGCTCCATGACAGGAACGCAGAAAAGCCAAGAGCCGAAAATCGAATAGAGGGCTTCATTTAGTAATTCCTCACGATGGTTGCCCGGTAACTGGCGTTGGGTGGTGTCATGCCAAAACCGGAAAGATTACAGAGGCGGACCGTCACCACGTTCGTCGCACTTACGAACATGGTGCCGAAGACCCCGATAGGAAGAACCGGCCAACCCGGAGCGACGGCATCGCCCGGGTTGGCGCCGGCAACCGTAAGAGCCTGATCCGCGGCGCACGTGCCAGTGGAAATATTGGGAAAGACCAGCGGGGCTGAGTTCATCAGGTATGTCGGGATCACCCCGTTATCGACCGCGATGGTGCTCAATCCGGGCGCTTCCGTTAAGACGATGCCTTGGCCGGCGGACAATGTCTTTGCGCTCAGGAAGGCGCGCTCGTCCGATCCGCCCGTCGTGTCCCATGTACCGGCTGTGGCTGTCCAGGTAGCTATCGGCAGGACATTCGCCGGGAACGAGGTGATGCCGGATTGTTGAACACACTCCGATGAACACGCGATGGTCAAATTGTGACCGATAGTGAGAATTCCGATGCTGCTCACGTAAACGAAAGCCTCGCCTAGCGCACTGCCGCTCAGGGTTGCCGTCGCGCTCGTGGTGATGCTGAAAACCTGGTAGCCGAAGCGCACGTTGCACGGCGAAGTAGGCGCGCAGCCCGCGCCGATAGTCAGCACCGTCGCAGAGGTTCGAACCACCCCAAGATCGCCGAGTTGGCTCGCCATGGTAACACCGCCGCCCGCTCCGGAAATACTAGATGGCTGCCACATATTCGCCGAAGTGTTCCACACTAAGACCTGGCCGTTTCCAGGCGCGGTGCTCGCGACTGCCTCGCCCTGAATGGCTTTTACGGCCGCACTGGTAAGCGTTCCGCCTAGATCGCCACCCGCGCTGGGGAGTTGCGCGGATGAAACGGTGCCGGATATCTGACTGAAACCGTAATCACCACTTTGAGCCGTAACCACCCCGGTTCTGCCGAATACACTGCCGACCGCTCCGCCGCTGCCTGAGACCGTGGCTGGCTGCCAGGCCGACGCGCTTGCATTCCAAACCAACGCCTGGCCATTAGAAGGGGCCGCGTTGGAGACCGGGCGATTCTGAATGCCGCTCACGGTGGCGGCTGTCAATATGCCGCTTACATCGCCGCCGGCGGAAGGAAGCTGCGTAGATGCCACGCTACCGGAAATCAGTCCGAATGCATAATCGCCGCTTTGCGCGGCAATCGCACCAGTTCTGCCGAATACGCTGCTAATCGCTCCGCCTCCGCCACTCCCACCGACCGAGGCCGTGCCCGCTCCATTCACCACGCAATATCCAGTCTGCGGGGTACTGAAGTCGACGGTGACGTTATAATTCGTCGGGCTGATTTGTACTTTGTCTGGCTCGACGCGCTGCGGTGGTAACGAGTTGTCGTAGCAATCGACGACCAGATTGGCGGTTTCAAACTGATGTACGGTACCTGGAATGGTTACAGTAACCTGCGCGGCAAACGCATAAGACGAATTGCCAGCCTGGGCCGGAGCGGGCTGCCACTGGTTCAATGAGGCATTCCACTGGAGGACTTGCTGGCTCGATGGCGCCGCATTGCTAAGATTCCGTCCCTGAAACCGGCTTACCGTAAGTGCGCCAGGCGGACCGGAAACGTCGCCCCCCACCGCCAGCCATTGCGTACTGCTTCCATTGCTTGACAACACCTCGTTGGCGCTGCCTGGAGTCATGGGGACGCTGTTGCCTTGGGTTGCCCATGTGTTGGCGGGGTTGCACGCGTACACATTACTCCCAGCTGTTGCAGTGGTCAGAAAAAAGAACTGCCCCACCGCGCAAGTTGTCGGAAGACTACTTCCCGTCTGCATCGGCTTCGTCGCCGTGGCGCCCGAAAAATCGACGCTCTTACTTTGCGTGCGTAAATCGATGGATGTCTGGCCCTCGCCCATGGCGATAAACACCGCCCAAAGGCAGAGGCCTGCAGTAACTCTGTACATTTTCATGATTTGGCCAAGCCTGCGCGGAAACGCTGAAGCCATCCCGGGCTCGGTATGGCGAGGCCGCTCTCCTGATCCGAGTCCAGCATGCGGACAAGCAGAGCCGGGCGGAGAAGCCGTGCAAGTCAATGAAAAAGCAAGTAGCGAAAGTCTCGCTTAACGAGTGACTGAAATGTGACTGCGAGCAGAAAGCGATGAACGCGCGAGTCGGCTACTTGGTGGGAAACTCGGCGATGCTGCGGCGCATATTCTCGAGAAGCGAGTAAGGCGTATTGACGTTGTTGTCCTTGCCGGTCCCCAGGCGAATGGCAGGCTTGTTGTCGCCGTGAAAATCCGTGCCGCCGGTCTCGATCAATTTGAACTGTCCAGCCAATTCCTTGTAGAGCGCGGTGTCGTCCGGGCTGTGCTCGCTGTGGTAAACCTCGAGGCCCTGCAAACCATTGTCGATGAGATCCACCAGCAGTTTTTCAAGCGAGGCACGGTCGCGACTGGGCAAGCGCACGGGATGAGCCAGTGAAGGCATACCGCCGCCGGCGCGAATCTGACGCACTCCTTCCACTAAATCGGGCTCCTCGCGCTCCACCGAAGCGGAAGCATTATCGGCCAGATAGCGGTCGAAGGCTTCCTGGTTGTTCTTCACGTAGCCTTTGCGCAGCAGAATCTTGGCGAAATGCGGGCGGCCGGTCAAGTGTTTGCCGAGCACCTGCACCTCTTCCAGAGTGATATCCACACCCAGCGAATTCAACTTGGCGATCAGCTTGCGATTACGCTCGCGCCGGCTGTCCTGATGTCCCTTGATCCACTGGCGGAAACCAGCCGAAGCAGGCTCCCGCAGAAAATAGCCGAGCAAGTGCACGGATGGCGCGCGCGAGCCGTCCGCGGGAGGATCGGGACGCGTGCTCAATTCGATGCCGCAAACCAGTTCGAGGCCGGCATCGGCTGCCAGGGGCGCGGCGAAATCGTATCCGTCTAGCGTATCGTGGTCGGTAATGCCCAAGGCTTCCAGACCCATGGCTTTCGCGTCGTGCACCAGTTGCGTAGGGGAGGCGGACCCGTCGGAACGGTCGGTATGTGTGTGTAGATCAATCATTGTGTTTTGGAAAGGGACTCTGCCGCGTGGTGGGATTTGGCCCGTTCTCCGATACCAGCATCCAGACCGCTAAGGCTGGTCACCGGCTGGCTTGGGTGGGCCACCATGCGGACAATAATTTTCTCGTGGATGCGCTCGAACCATTCGAAGGGAAGGAGGTTGCGGAGCGCGACCATCAGTTTGAGTTTGAAGCCCACCATATAGTGCAACCGCGGATGGCGGACCGTTAGAATCTTGTGCACCACGCCGGCAATGTCTTCGGCGGTGAATTTGTTTGCGGCCAGCAGCTTGTCGACGATAGCTTCGTGCTGGCAGAACCAAAAATAGTACGGGCTAGAAGGATCCTGGGCACGGCGGCCGCGGTTGCGGTTCACGCCGAAATGCGGAGTGTAGATCAGTCCGGGTTCCAGCACCGAAACCTGAACATTAAACAGCGCGCATTCCTGCCGCAGGCACTCGCCTAGTCCGACGACAGCGAATTTGCCGGAGGAATAGCCGGAGATGCTCATCTCGCCCATGCGGCCGGCAGCGGAGGCGGTGATCACGATGCGGCCCGAGCGCCGTTCGCGCATGTGCGGCAGCACCACCTGGGTCAACTCCATGATGCCGAAAACGTTGACGTCATAGAGCTGGCGGATCTCCTGCATGCTGAGATCTTCCAGGAAACCGCGTAGACCCATGCCGGCAAAATGCACGACGGCATCGATGTGCCCGGCCTCGCGAATAATCGTATCCACCGTGTGATCGATGTCCGCCCGGCGCGTTACATTCATGCGCTGCGGAGAGACGTCCAGATTGCGGCGCTTCGACTGTTCGCTCAGTTCCAGCTCTTCGGCCTCCGTCAGCACGGTGCCGTAAACGCGAAAATTGCGTGACGCAAGAAAAACAGCGGAGGCGAGCCCCAATCCGGAGCCCGCGCCAGTAATCAATACTACGGGTCTATCGTCGGTCATGCGGTTGGATCACTCAATTGCACTGCGGCGCGCAGCCAGTTGCTGCTGAATGTCATGTACATTGCGCCGGTTCAAGTGGTACGGGAGAATAAGAATCAAGGAAAGCACAAGTAATGCCGCTGGAACGGCTCCATACAAAAGTCCCACGTAAGGAATCGCGGCCGGAGGATGTCCGGGAGTACCAAAAGATTCTCCAGGCGACAGCTTGCGAAAAACAGCCAGAAATCCGCCCGCGAAAAGCAGCGCGCCCCCCGCGGCGATCTTCTCGCCGAAATTCATAATGCCGAAGTAAATTCCTTCGCGGCGCAGCCCGGTCGCCAGTTCATCGGTATCCGTCACATCCGCGATCATCGACGCTGGGACCACCCAGACTGCGCTGGCGAAGATGCCGCCCACCACGTGACCTACAATCAAGGGAAGGGGATGTCCGATGCCTAGCGGTCGCCCAGCGCCGATCAACACCGTTGCCATGAGCAGCAAGGTCGCCGAGGAAATCGCCGCCATCATGTACAAGGTTCGCTTCTCCGTGCGCCGCGCCAGCGACATCCACAGCACTACGCCGCCCAAAGCGCCAGCGTAAAAACACGTCTGAATCAGGCTGAGAATCTCGCTTCGGCTGATCTTCGCATACCACGTGAAATAATGAATAGCCATGCTGAAATTCAGCACCACGGCCAGAAAAAACACGGTGGTTGATGCCCAGATATTTCGAAAGCTGCTGTTCTGCATCGCTAGGCGAAAGCCGGCGAAGAAATGCGGGCGTCCCGCATCTTTCCCGCCGCCGGAAGTTCTGTACCGCAGCGTTCCCAGAGTACCGATCAAACCAGCAATCGTCATCACCGCGCCGAACGCGAGCCCCATGCGCGGATACCCGGCATAGTTCAGTTTCGGCTCGGAGCCGTCGGCCGCAGCCGGAAAGAAAATCAAGAAAGATAGCGCGGCAGCTCCTAGAGTGCCCAGCAATCCAAACAATGTACGCAATCCCATGGTACTGGTGCGATCGTCATAGTCGCTGCTGAGCTCTGCGCCCAGGCTGAGATACGGAATGCGATAAGCGGCGCTGGCAGCGCGTAAGGCAATCGACCACACCAGCAGCCAGACAAACAATCCGGTATGGCCAAGGCTGCGCGGCGGGCTGAACAGCAGAAAAAAGCTGGGGCCGACAATCAATGCCCCAGGGAGCATGAACAAGTGCCTGCGGCCAAAAGGATGGTTTGTACGATCCGACAAGTGACCGATGAAAGGGTCGAGCACCGCATCCACTACCAGGCTCGATGATAAACCAAGACCTACTAAAGCTGACGGCAGCCCCATTACCGAGTTGTAAAAAAATAGCATGAACAGCCCGGAAATTACCATAAGGACCGTAATGGGCACCTCGCCGACTCCATAGAGCATCTTGGCGGAAAGCGGCAGGGGACGCTGGTCTGCGGCGGTGGGCACTACTGGGGAGATGGCGGGGATACTCATGGTGCAATCCAAGGGCGGCGCAGCGACGCGCCCTGAACGGTCGATCAACGGGCTTCCACCACCTCCCCGGAGTCCTCCGGGACCGAGTCGCGCAGGAATTGCAGAATATGATCGGTTAGCAGCTCGGGTTGCTCTAGCGGGCCGAAATGTTCGCCACCCGGAAGCAATACCGATTTGCAGTTGGGCAAAGCCTTGTGCAGGTATTCGTAAGAACTGATGAAATGCGAATCTTTTCCGTACACCAGCAGCGTGGGTGTTTCAATGGTTCGGACGGCGTCTAACGTCATCGCGCCCACCACTTCATAGTCCTTCATCAGCGTGGTATTGCGGATCAGGTGCAAAAGCGGTTCGCGATTGCGCGGCAACCCGCGCGCGGGACCGTAAAATTTAGGCGTTTCCAGACTGAGTTGCAGCAGGAATTCTGCATCCGTGCGCTTATCTTCGGGTACGTGAATGCCGGATTCTTCCAACTTCGCTACCCAGGCGGCCCAGCCGATCCAATCCTTGTCGTTGCGCAAATGGACCAGTGCGGCGAGGCCAGGCTCCAAGGCCAGCAATTTCGAAACACGTTCGGGATATAACAGACTAAAATACATGGCGATGTCGGCGCCGAAGCTGTGCCCCACCAGAATGGGCTTCTGGATGCCCATTTCATCCAGAAAACAGCGTAGATCCTCCGCCATGTCGGCGGCGGTATAGTTGGTGTCCGTGACATCGCTGTAGCCGTGGCCGCGGAGGTCGTACGTGGTGACTTTATACTCGCGCCGCAAGATGGGCGCCATATAGAGATGCCACACCGCCAGATTGCCGAGGAACCCGTGTAGCATGACGATATCCGGGCCCGAGCCGACCGTGATGTAATGCAGATTGATCCCGTTCGCGTTTATCTTCGGCATCGTTCAGTGACAGACTCCCCTATTCGATGTAACCTAGTTCACGCAGTCGCTCGAGGACTGTCTCTTCATCCTCCACTTCTCCAGGTACTGCCGCGGCTTCCGCCGGACTCCCCTGTCCCGCGCCTCCGGTCACCTTCTGCACCGGACGCTGCTCGATCACGCCCTCGCGGTAAACTTCATCAGGCACACGGCCTTGCAATTCCGCCGGAACCGGCAACCCCAAACTGTAAAGCACTGTCGGTGCGATATCCAGAATCGACAATTCACCGGCAACAAAACCTTGGCGAATGTTCGGGCCGCGTGCTCCAAAAACTCCCACCGGACGATGCGAGCCGCACACCGAAGGCCGCCTTGAAACCGTTTCTTCCGAAGGCAGAATCGACATCAATCCGCCGTCGCTCAGGATCAGCGTTAAATCGGGCGCCGCATCGTGGTGCGGACCCTGGAAAACCTCATCGCGGGTGTAGACCTCTTTCACCAGTGGCTCGCCGTTTCGCAAGCTCGGGATCTGTCGCAATTCCGCGGAAAGCTTTTTCAGGAAAGCCTGGTATTCGGCGGGTGGCACGCCCGGCGAGGTTCCATCGCTCTGCACCACATAAATACCATTGCTGGTCGGGGTCGTGGCGAAGGCTTTGGTCTTGTTCCAATCCATCAGGTATGTATGTTTGGCGACCTGGCCGACTCCCAAAAGAGCACCCTGAGTGTTATGCGCGGCCCCGGCTTCGGACCATGCCAGATAGCCGTGCTTCTCAAGCCAGGTATTGATGTGCAATACATCGTAGGTTGGGCCGAAACCATGGTCGGAAGCGATCACCACGCTGGCTTCCGGACCCGCCAATTCACACATCTGCTGCAACAAACCGTCAACGCAGCGGAAATAATTTAGACACAGCTCGCGAATGTGGAATTCCCAGTCTTCGGTTAGCGGTTTGTCGTCCTCCGGACGAAGAAACCGCCACCCCAGATGCTGCAGCTTATCGACACCGTCGAACAGAACCGCCGTTAACTCCGAGGGATCCTCTTCGTTCAGATGCCGGAGAACCTGGAACAGGTTCTGTTCGCGGCGGGCATGCAGTTCAATCCAAGGGCCCAGTTCCTGGTGATTGGAGATACCTTCGGTGGCCTTCTCCTCCAGCTTGATATCCATCGCCAGTTCGCGCTGGTTAAAGCCGGGAATCGTTTTCAGCCTGTCGAACAGGCCGGCAGGCCAGCAGGCCAGGCGCAGCTGTTTCCATGGCACCCAACCGGGTACCACGTTGCCCGCGATATGGGGCGGTGGAAACATCGCTGGAAAGTTGATGGTCGTAGTGCGCATCCCGCCCGCCGACGCGAGCGTCCAGATCGTCTCGCACTGCACGTCGTTCGAATTGAAGAAGCGAATATGCCGCGTTTTGGGCGAATCCATGCGAAAGAAATCGAAGACGCCGTGTTGGCCGGGCGTGCGTCCGGTCATCAGCGAGGTCCAAGCAGGAGGCGTCAGCGGCGGCACGATGGTCCGCAGCCCTGCGCGTGTACCCTCTGCTAGGAAAGATTTCAAAAAGGGCATTATGCCCTCTTTCATGAGTGGATCCAGAACGTCGAACGTAGCGCCGTCCAGACCGATGAGAAGCGTCTTAATGCTCATTGCACCCGCCTGGTGGCGTTACCGGTTCCGGCGGGACCGCCGAGGTGGGTATCCACAAAATCGGTGAGTTCGTCGATCGACAGATCGCGTTGCTGCTGGCCGATCTCAGCCAGTAATTCCGCGAAAGGCATCGGGGTCTGATAGTGCTCTTGGATGGCGGTGCAGAGAACCACGGCGTCGAGCGATTCAAAACCCAGCTCGGTAAACAACCGCGACTCCGGACCGACAGGATCCGGGTAGTCCCAGTCCTGCGTCAACTCGCCCATCTTTTGCAGCAGGTAATCGAGTATCTCCTGCCGGCTTGGCCTCATTCTGACTACTCCCTGTTGATAGATAATCGCAGAAAACACAAAGTCAGGCTCGCGCGTCGTGTAAACAGATAACGGCTTACCACGCAATTCCGGGAGAGCGATCAGCGCGCCGTGCCGCAATTCGACTTCAATGCAGCCCGTGCCTGTCTCGGCTCGGGTGATATGAAGGGCGAGCAAACCGGCGCTCAATCCGCGTCCTAAAGCTTTACCAACTGCTTCCTTGGCGCACCACATGCGCAACGCCCATTCTTCCCGCAGTTCCTCAGGCATTGCCGCCAGCAACATCCGCTCATCCTCGGCGAAGGCAATGCTTTCGTAATCCTGTCGCCGCCGCTCCACATTTTCCAAGTCGATCCCTACACCGGTCTGCGGATCGAGGACAGCCATCGCCACTGCAACGCCGTTGCTGTGCGCGATAGAGATAGAGGGCTGAAACCGAGCCCGAACCTTGGGACGTCCATAAGGATCGGGAACAATTTCGATTTCCGATGGCGACAGTCGGACATTCACGTCGCGCCGCAAGAGAGATCTTACCGCTTGTTTAGCCACGCAACGTCCCAGTAGCCATTCGTGCCGGCGTTTTTCCACGGCCCGCATGCCTTTCCATTGGTTCAGCTCCGCGGGATTCAGAATCTGCTCAGCGAGATCGGCAGGCGGGCACGGAAACGCATCTACCCGCGCGCAGACAGCATTCGGCAATGGCGCCGGAGGGCACCCTGCTGAGGCCTGCCATGGTGTCACGGGCAGGCTATAAACTTGGCAACCGAAAGCATTCATAATACGGGCCAGCCGGGATAAGGCTGACTACTGGACAGCGGTGGCCGAAACCGGGGGCCCCGCCTGCGGACGGTACTCCTTATCGTAATACTCGCGGACCCACTCGCGGTCTAGCTCCTCGCCGGAACGCAAAGTGATCTCCCACACTTCTGGCATTTCATACGTTAACCCATGGAGGGGACTATATTGCCGCCGCAGGATGCGCATTCGGCGGGCGTGTACTGCGCCAGTCCCTGAGCATTCGCACCCAGGTGCTGACTTTTAGAAAATAGTTCTGCAAAATCCTTAGCCGCTACCTGCCCCACGAAAGTATCCGCATCGGCGTCCGGCATGCGGCACAACAGCAATTGTTTACCTTCTGCCGTTAGGTATCCGTCGTGCTCCAAGACACCAGGACCGAAGGCCTGCACCGCTGTATCCAAAATGGATTTATCCTGCAGGAAGATATGGAATTGAGTTTCGGTCTCCATGGTGATCTCGATCAAATCGAGCGATTCCGCGTCCAGGTCAGTCAAGAGAATATCGGGAGGGATTTGCGACGCATCGAAGCGCAAACTCTTCGCGACAATCTGAGCAAATTTGTCGAAAATTTCCGATTCAGTCATATAGCGCGAACCGCCAGCACTGCATTCTGGCCGCCGAAAGCGAATGCATGAGCCAGTGCGGCGCGAACCTTGGCGGCGCGGCTCTCGTTGGGAACGTAGTCGAGGTCGCACTGAGGATCCGGCGACTTGAGATGCATGGTGGGCGGTACTTGGCCCTCGGCGATTGCCTGAACGGTGCAAATAACGTTACAGACGCCCGCTGCGGAAATGGTGTGGCCGATTTGGCCCTTGTTCGAAGATACCATTAAACATTTGGCATGTGCACCGAAGGCTCGTTTGATGGCGGCCGTTTCTATGGGATCGTTCTTGGGGGTGGAAGTGCCGTGCGCAGCAATATAATCCACGTCTTCCGGTGCAAGCGAAGCCTGGCGTAAAGCCGCGGATATTGCGTGCGCTTCGGAGCTGCCATCCGGGGAAGGATCAGTAAGCGTGTAGGCGTTCAAGCTAGACCCGTAACCAGCCAGTTCGGCGTAAATCCGAGCCCCCCGCGCCCGCGCGCCTTCCAGCGTTTCCAGCACGATGGCGCCACCGCCTTCGCCCATCACAAAACCGTCGCGTTGGCGATCGAAGGGACGTGACGCCGACTCCGGATTGGCATTTCGGCTCAGCGCGCCTAACAGGCTGAACGCCAGGATCGGCAGTGGACTAACCAGCGCGGCCGCGCCCCCGGTTAGCATCGCTTTCACCCTGCCCAGCCGCACCAATCGGAAAGCTTCGCCAATGGCGTGCGAACTCGCTGCGCAAGCCGTGTCCATCACGAACGCCGGTCCCGCGAGTTTTAAAACCTTAGCCGGAACGCTGGCCATCATGTCGCCTAAACGCCGGTAAAAGCTGTTGTCCGGTTGCCGCCCTTCCCGGGCGAAGCGCGCCATATCCAGCGCTGGGCTGTCCGGCTTGCGCAGCTCGAAGTAGTGCTTCATCAGGGCCATGTCCAAATAGTTGACACTGGTTCCGACGGCGATTCCCATATCGGCCGAAGAAAAGCCGGCGGATGCTTCGCCCGTGAGGTCCAGTTGAGCGTCCGCCATTGCTTCGCGCGCTACCGGAAGAAACAATCGGACCCCCCGGCGGCACCAAGTCCCCGGAATGAAGTCCGTGCCCGTATCCCGAGGCACATGCTTCACCTCGGCCACGACTTTGGTCTGATACTCGGTAGGATCCCAGAAGCTAAGCGGGCCGATACCACTGTCACCTGCCAGCAGCCGCTGCCAGCAGGTGCGTAAGTCGGGGCCGAGCGAGGTGCTCATGCCCATTCCGGTGATGACCACTCTGTGCATCGGCTTTGAGCCTTCGGCGAGGCTGTCGGGTTCGCTCAGCGAAGACTAGCCCGCCGCCCGCAACTCCTCACCGTCCTTGGTGATTTCGGCGGTATCCCGCAGCAGGAATCCTTGGCCGATCAAATATTCCATGATCAGCTCGGCATTGTGCTGAGGGGTGGTCTTGCCGGTCAGCAAAGTAAGCTCGGGACTCGTAGGTGCCTCGTACGGATCGTCCACGCCCGTGAAGCCTTTGATGATTCCGGCGCGAGCCTTACCGTAAAAGCCCTTGACGTCGCGCTGCTCGCAGATCTCCACTGGAGTATCCACGAATGTTTCGATGAACGCATCCTTACGCATCATGGCCCGAACCTGATTGCGAGTTTCGCGGAACGGACTCACAGCCGCGCAGATCACCGCGCCGTGGTGCCGTACAATTTCCGATGCCACATAGCCGATGCGCAGAATGTTGGTATCGCGATCTTCGCGTGAGAAGCCCAAGCCCTTAGAGAGGTGGGTACGGACCACATCGCCATCCAAAATCGTAACCGACCGGCCGTGTTCCATTAGCATGACCGTTAGGACGTCGGCGATGGTGCTCTTGCCGGCGCTGGGCAATCCGGTAAACCAGATGCAGAAGCCCTGTTTGTTCCGCGCGGGATAGGCCGAGCTTAAAATTTCAGCGGTTTCCTTGCGCGTAAACCAGGACGGCAGCAGGCGGCCCTTGGTCAAATAATTGTCGCGAACCTGTGTGCCCGAGATTGAAAAGACCTTCCGGTTGGGCTGTACTTCGGTGACCTGCTCGTACCGGTCTTCGTCGGCAAGATAGACCATTTCTTCGTAAGGCAGGCACTTCACGCCGACTTCGTCCTGATGCTTCGTCAGCAATTCGCGGGCGGCGGCAGGATCGTAAAATGGCTTGCCCTTGGAATTCTTACCAGGTCCGGCATGATCGCGCCCGACGATGAAGTAATTGCAGCCAAAATTCCGGCGGATGATCGCATGCCAGACCGCTTCGCGCGGGCCCGCCATGCGCATCGCCAGCGGCAGCAGGCTCAGCAAGGTGGTCTTCGGATCGTAGTAGTTCTCGATCAGGGCTTTGTAGATGCGGACGCGAGTGTAGTGATCCACATCTCCGGGCTTGGTCATTCCAACAACCGGATTCAGCAACAGGTTGGCGCCGGATTCCTGGGCGGCTCGCTTGGTTAGTTCTTCGTGGGCGC
>Ga0182016_10004585_pt1 | contig 15217 bp, 8 predicted proteins | sample 712S2MmetaG_FD_120491 | JGI IMG/M metagenome (GOLD analysis project Ga0182016, IMG submission 120491) | Permafrost microbial communities from Stordalen Mire, Sweden - 712S2M metaG | ecosystem: Environmental > Terrestrial > Soil > Wetlands > Permafrost | place: Sweden: Stordalen | collected...
GCCGAGACAGGCTACAGCAACAGTCCGGTAGCCACGGCGGTTTACACGATCAAGTCAACATTGCCTGCGCCGGCGTTCTCGCCAGCGGGTGGAACCTACACTGCATCACAGACTGTGAGCATCAGCGACGCGACCGCGGGTACAACCATCTACTACACCACCAACGGCAGCACGCCGACGACCTCGTCGGCTGTCTACAGCGGCCCGATCACGGTGAGCGCGACAGAAACGCTGAACGCCATCGCGGCCGAGACAGGCTACAGCAACAGTCCGGTAGCCACGGCGGTTTACACCATCAAGTCAACATTGCCTGCGCCGGCGTTCTCGCCAGCGGGTGGAACCTACACTGCGTCACAGACTGTAAGCATCGGCGACGCCACGGCGGGCACAACAATTTACTACACCACTAACGGCAGCACGCCGACGACCTCGTCGGCTGTCTACAGCGGCCCGATCACGGTGAGCGCGACAGAAACGCTGAACGCCATTGCCGCCGAGACAGGGTACAGCAACAGTCCGGTAGCCACGGCGGTTTACACCATCAACACGAATATGCCTGCACCAACCATCACCCCGGCCGGCGGCACCTACACTACCGCCCAATCGGTAATTATCGGCGAGGCCATGTCCGGCAGCTCCATCCACTACACCACCGACGGCACCACCCCAACCACGTCCTCGCCCGCCTACAACGGACCGGTCAATGTCAATTCGTCGGTCACAGTGAAGGCCATCGCGGCTATGACGGGCTACACCAACAGTCCGCCGGCCTCGGCGGTTTACACCATCAAGTCAACATTGCCTGCGCCGGTGTTCTCGCCAGCGGGTGGCACCTACACTGCACCACAGACGGTGAGCATCAGCGACGCGACGGCGGGTACGACCATTTACTACACCACCAACGGCAGCACGCCGACGACCTCGTCGGCTGTCTACAGCGGCCCGATCACGGTGAGCGCCACGGAAACGCTGCAAGCCATCGCGACAGCCAGCAGCTATACCACGAGCGCCGCGGCATCTGCAGCTTACACCATATCCTCAACCACCAAAACGACGCCTGTGGTGAGCATCGCGTCGAACCTTAATCCGTCCGCCTTTGGCAGCTCTGTAACCTTCACGGCCGTCCTAACGGGTTCCGGCACAAAGCCAACCGGATCGGTGACTTTCCTGGACGGGACCACCACTTTGGGTACGGGAAAACTGAACAGCGGAAGTGCGAAGTTCACTACCAGTTCGCTGGGGGGAGGATCGCACTCAATCACAGCATCGTATGGGGGCAACTCAAGCTACAACACCGCAAAGTCCAGCGTGTTGATACAGACCGTGAACCCGACAACACCGACGGTAGCGCTCACGTCCAGCCTCAATCCGTCGACTGTTGGTGCATCAGTCACCTTTACGGCCACATTGAGCGGCTCCGGCGCCCTGCCCGCCGCTGCGGTGACGTTCCTCGACGGGACGACCACGCTAGGCACAGTGACTCCAAGCGGCGGAGTCGCGACGTTTACCACCACGGCCCTGGCGTCAGGATCACATTCAATCTTGGCGTCATTTGTCGGCGGAACCAACTACTATCCAGCAAAGTCGAGTGTGGTGACGCAGACAGTCAACGCAGTAAACTCGACCTCCTACATCAACTACTCCAGCAATGGATTCACATCTTCGAATCTATCCATGAATAACGGTCCATCTGTGGTCGGTGGGGTACTACAAGTTACTGACGGAGGGGCTGGCGAAGACCGCAGCGCCTGGTTCAAAACCAAGGTTCCCGTAACCTCCTTCATTACCGATTTCACCTTCCAGATTCTGAATGGGGCCGCTGATGGATTTACTTTCACAATTCAAAACGCCCCCAAGGGGATATGGGCTCTTGGAAATGGTGGCGGCGGGCTTGGCTATCAGGGAATTCAGAATAGTGTGGCCCTGAAGTTCGACATCTATAACGATGCAGGTGAAGGCAAGGATTCTACGGGGGTGTACATAGATGGTGCAGCACCGACCCTGCCAGCGACAGATCTGAGCTCGACTGGTATAACCCTGACGAGCGGCGATCTAATCCATGCGCATTTGGTCTATAGCGGATCAACGCTGGCCGTAACGCTGACCGACACGAAGACTGGAGCCACCGTCACAAACCAATTTACCGTGAATATTCCAACTGTGGTAGGAAGCAGCACGGCCTACGTAGGATTCACCGGCGGCACTGGGTCTTACTCTGCAACGCAGCAGGTTACTTCCTGGACCTACCTAACTAAGTAAACAGCATGTAGCTCAAATTGTGAATGAGGGCGGCCGGCCATTCCACTGGTTAGTCGCCCTCAATTTTGTTTAAGCGTCTCGAACAAATCCAGCCTCTTTGCAAGATCGTATGCTGCTAAAAAAGCGGCATCAAGAACGCGGTCCCTGACTTGGCTCAGTCTCTTTGCTCCACATAAGTGGACCGCTCTCGGTAGGTCTTCGCGAATCTGATCTGACATATCCCATCACTATATAGATATCTCCTCCGCAATCCAGACCTTAGGTAAGTAGCCAAGGCGGCAACACTCAATGGGCCCGGCTCCCATTAGCAGATACGGCCTTGAGCCCTCCACCTGAAGATGGAGAATCTCATCCTCCTTCCAGCCGAAGACGCTGCCAGACTGCTCCAATAGCATTCGATTGCCGAACACAACAGATTTTTCCCAACTTACACGGCTAAGAAGGGCGTCTACCATCCTCATGGAATCGCTCAGCGTCGAACTGCATGTCGAACTTTTCGGAGGTCTTCTGATGTATAGGTTCTTTTTCCGTCCAAGCTGCACGGTTGCATTCATGCTCTTGACAACATTGGGTCTGATTCATGCGCAGGTCCCGACAAGCACGCTCAATGGGATTGTCACGGATCCTCAAGACGCTGTGATTTCCGGAGCCCGTGTGACCGCCCTGTCCGAGGCTCAAGGCATTTCTCGTGAAGCCGAAACAAACGCAAGCGGCGTGTATGTTTTTTCCAATCTGCTCCCGGGCTCATACAATCTGCGCATCGAAAAGACTGGATTTGCGCCTTCCGAGCACAAGGATATTCAACTCGAAGCTGGCCGGATTACGACGCTGGATGCAAAGCTAAATGTAGCAAGCCAAGGCACGACGGTAAATGTCGGCGCTACGTCGCAGAGTATTGAGATGACACAATCGATGCTCCAGGGAGAGATTACGTCCACAACCATTGACAGCATTCCTCTCAACGGAAGGAACTTCCTGGAACTTGCATATCTTGTACCGGGCAACCGCCCAGCGCCAACGTTTGATCCAACCAAGACGAACACGCTCGAGGTAAGTTCTGCGGGCGGATTCGGGCGCGGCGGCAATATCACAGTAGATGGCGGCGACAACAATGATGAAGTGGTTGGCGGTACACTCGCCAACTTCCCTGAGGATTCGGTCCAGGAGTTCCAGATTGCTACCGGGCGGTTCACAGCCGAGGTAGGTCGATCAGGCAACAGCATCATCAATATCGTGAGCAAGGGTGGCACGAACAGCTACCATGGATCGGCCTTCTTGTTTGAGCGCAACCGCAACCTGCAAGCTCTCCCTGCCACCTTCAACCGCAGTCTTCCCACGCCACCTTTCGATCGGGAGCAGTATGGCGCTTCGATTGGTGGGCCGGTGCTTAAAGACAAAGCGTGGTGGTTTTCCTCCGTCGAGTATCGGGATCAGAATGCGTCGCTACAAACAGGCACTCGTGACTTCTCGTCCAATCCTCCACAAATTCTTCATACTGCGGCCCCTTCACCCCTCCGGGACGCATTGTGGTCCACCCGTTACGATGAGCAGATTGGGGCGCACAATAGTGCGATGGTGCGGTATTCTTTCAACCGCTCCACCGACATGGCCGAGGCCACGCCTTCACAGAACACGCCTTCCTTTACGGCCGCGGAACGGCAGAACTCCCTTAATCGCTTCAACTCTGTGATCGCAGGATTGACGACGGTATTTTCGCCGACCAAGGTGAATAACTTCTCCTATCACTACGATAACTTCTACAACGACATTCCGCCCTTCGGGCAGGATGCGCCAACGACCAACCCGCAGTTGAATCTGACCAACGAGCTGATTTTTCCCGATCTGGCCGATGGAGCGAACTTCAACCTTCCTCAGGCAACATTCCTTAGCCGCAACCAGCTTCGCGATGCGTTCTCCTGGACAATCGGCAAACACACTCTGCGGCTAGGGGGTGAGCTCCAGCACTATACTGCCCACGGCTTGATCAATGTCTTCGGCACCGGAACAGTGATATTGACTTCAGACTTTGGCTTTGCCGACTTGAACGGCGACGGCGAGGTGAATGATCTCGACATTCCCATCGCAGTGGCCCTCAAGAGCAGCGCCCCTGTCACGCCGGTACCCATTCCGACGGTATTTGATAGCTATGTGGGCGCGTACGTTCAGGACGACTGGCGCGTCAACCCGCGCTTTACGGTCAATCTCGGCTTGCGCTGGGAGTACGATTCGAACCTGACCGGAAACTCCAGCGCCCACGATCCATGCCCTAGCCTCACGCAGGAACCAACGCGGCCATGCACATGGATGGCGAATGTGATCAATCTCAAGAAATATCCGGATAAGAAGGACTTTGGTCCGCGCATTGGCTTTGTATACGATCCGATGGGCAAGGGGCGATCCGTGATTCGTGGCGGATACGGGATCTACTACGACCGAATTATTCTTGAGGCCGGCGCGGAAGAGCTTGTGCAGAACGACCGCGCGCTGACGGTCTCTCAATTCGCCGGCTCTTCCTGCGCCTCACCATACGTGCCTGGCGGGCCAAGCCTCGATGCGTGTTTTGCGCCGCAAGCAACATTTGCTCCCGGAAGCCCGACGCTTGCCAGCCCGTTCAGCGGGCCAAGTGGTGTGGGTGGCGTCGGCATTCTGGCCATGGGCCCAGATGCACATCACCCGCTCTTTCAGCAGTTCTCGTTGGGAGTGCAGCAGCAAGTCGGCGATAACTGGCTGATCTCGGCCGATGGCCTGCATGTCTTTGCCAACCGCCAGATCACCGGCCATTTTCTACGCAGCACCGACTCCACTTCACCCTACGTAAATTGCCCAGGAGACAATATTCCGTGTTCGATTACCGATCCGCTGAGCGGTATCTCGGATAACATCACGCTTCTGCAATCGCAGGCCAAATCATGGTACGACGGATTAATTGCCAGCATCGAGCACCGCCCTGCCAGGATGGGACACATCGCCTACCAGTACAACATCAGCTACACGCTTTCAAAGACTTTCGACTACTCCGATGATGATCAGCTTGAAGCCAATGGTGAGCAAGTCGATCTCGTAGAAGGCATCAACAACCTGCGCCTGGAAAAAGGCTATGCGGTGACCGACGAGCGGCATCGTCTCACCCTTTACGGAGAAGCGCAGTTACCATGGAAGTTTTCACTCGCTCCCATTTACACATTCGGTTCGGGCGTTCCCGGGGATACATTCCTGCCCGGAACCGCAAATCAGCAAACTGGAGCGAGTGGCTCGCGTCTGCCTTTGCTGCCTCGTAACGCACTCGCCCGCGAGGTGAAAAACAGCAGTCAGTTGAACGCGGTGATCGATCGTTGGAATGCTCTGCCTGCGTGCCCAGCCGCGTTTCCATGCCTGGCGGGCGGTGCTTTGCCGCATGTTCCGGACGGAATCAACTTCTTCAGCCCTTTCAGTTCACTCGACCTCCGTCTGAAAAAGGACATTCCAATTCGCGAACGCATGACCCTGAGCATGGTTGGCGAAGGCTTCAACCTGTTCAACGAGACCAACATTCGCGGATCAAACAACGCTAACTACTCCGGACGCAATATTGCGATCGGTTCGAATGTTGCGCCTTTCTATTCAGCCGTCAGTACAGCAGGCGGATTCTTCGGTTCGGGCGGTCCCAGGGCATTTCAGTTTGCCGCGCGTCTTGCGTTCTAAACGTCGGTCGGGACAGCCGAAGAATCTACCCGTCCCACCCGTCTCTTTCATTCAACGCTGGAGTATGTATGACTAGCCCCGAATACGAGTTCCTTGCCCAACTCGCGCGGCCTAACCCGGAGCAGATTCGCACAAACATTCCCGTTGTGGAGGAAGGCGAGGCTGAGGGCGCGCTGCTGGAGGCATACGAGTCCTTCCGCAAAAACTTTGGGCGGCCGCATGTTCCCGGGATTCTCAAGTGTTTTAGTTCGTCGCCAACACTGCTCACAGAGATCATGGCGATGTCATCCACTCTCCTCTTTTCTGACGGTCACCTGGGGCGGCGTCGGAAGGAGATGATCGCCAGCTATGTGTCGAAGCTGAACGAGTGCCCTTATTGTCTCGACAGTCATGCTTTCTTCCTTTGTGTGCATGGCGGCGGCGCGATGGTGCAACCCATTCTCGACGATCGACTGGATTCGGTCGAAATCAGCTCTGCGGAGCGGCTGCTTCTCGAGTTTGTGTCGAAAGTGAACTCCGCATCCAACCGTATTTCAATTCAGAATGTGATAGCGCTTCGAGATGCGGGTTGGAGTGATGACCAGATCGCGGAGGCAGTTCATGTTGCTGCCATGTTTTCCTTCTTCAACCGTGTGGCGAATGCATTCGGATTGATCTCTCAAGGCCTGCTCAATCTCAGGCCGGCGGTAGTCTCCGAAAACAACGCCAACTCGTTTGAACATTGATGCGCAAAGTCAGGCTCATCGAGAAACAAAATACAGTTATCGTGAGATCAACTCTTGAGCCGATCTCCCAGCACCTATTAAGAGTCTTCGCCACTATGTAAAATGAATGGCCGACAAAGGCTATGAACGGGATAAGGTGGATATAACATCCATAATGAGGCAGACACGATGAGAGCTTTCCCCGGCAGGTTTGGAATTGGCTTTTTTACAGCTCTTCTATTTACGATAACTGGACTTGCCCAAGAGACCGCGCCTCCGGAGCACCTGTTTTTTCACGTGAAGCTCTCCGCGAACTTTGACCGCCCAGCGTCAGGACGGCTCATGATCTTTGTGCAACATGCGGTGGGCGCGAAACAAGTGGACATGAATCAGATGGACCCAACCTCTGTATACATTGCGGCAAAGGAGGTGGAAGCCTGGACACCGGGCGCAACGGTTGACATCGATGCTGACGATCTGGTTTCCCCGAAACCGCTTTCCACTGCGCCAATAGGAGACTATGAGGCTCAGGCAGTTTTGGATGAGGGTCACACGTATAACTATGCGGGAAGAGCCCCTGGTGATCTCGTCAGCGAGGTCGTGCGATTTGCAGCCTGGAGCCCTCGCCGGGACAGCGGCCCAACGATGACCCTGAGCGAAACGCAGCCTGATGCTTCGCCGGTAACGAATCTAGCGACGGAGGAGAAGGCGGGCTTCGATTCATCCATTCATCCCATCGACTTTGTTAGCCCCGTCCTGACGGCATTCTGGGGCAGACAGATCCATATGAAGGGTTGGGTGCTGACGCCTCCGGGTTACGGTTCGAACGGCCACTCACACTACCCGACCGTCTACTTTACGCATGGATTCGGCGGCACGTTGAATGGTCTGTGCAATCGATATGCTCCGGTGTTTTACGACCGGATGATTCATAAGCAAATGCCGGAAATGATTTGGGTGTTGCTCGATGAAAGCAGCCCAACTGGGACACACGAGTTTGCCGACTCGGTGAACAACGGTCCGTGGGGCGCCGCACTTACCAATGAACTAATACCTTTCCTTGAATCGCAATATCGCATGGATGCCCGTGTGTCTGGTCGATTTCTGCAGGGCCATTCCTCGGGTGGTTGGGCAACGCTCTGGCTCCAGGTTACCTATCCGAAGATCTTTGGCGGAACGTGGTCCACATCTCCCGATCCCAGCGATTTTCACGCATTTTCCACTGTCGATCTTTACGCCCCGCATGCCAACTTCTATCGCAGCCCAAGTGGCGAGGCGGTTCCGATCATCCGCGATCATGGGCAGGTTCGAGCCACAATGGAGCAGTTGGCAAAACTTGAACGGGTTACGGGAAACTATGGCGGCCAACTCCGCTCATTCGAGTGGGTCTTCTCGCCACGCGGCGTGGATGGAACTCCAATGCCGATATTCGATCGAGAAACTGGCGAGGTGGACCCGGCAGTTGCTGCCTACTGGCAAAGCCATTACGACATCGCTCATCGCATCGAAGAGAATTGGCCCTCTCTCGCGCCTGACCTCCGAGGAAAGATTCACCTGATAGTCGGCACGGAGGACACATTCTATCTCGACGGCGCGGCTCATCGCTTGGCGCAAGTCCTCGATAAACTGGGCGCGGAATCGCATGTTATCTTCCTGCCCGGCAAAACCCACTTCGATTTGTACCAGACTGGTAACGATCGGTATGCGCTCTTTGACACCATTGCGGCAGAGATGTATGCCATTGCAAGACCGAGCCACTGATCCTTGGCGGCGCATTTGATTTTGCCGCAAAGGCGGTACGCACGAAATCAAGCAGCAGGTGACCTGGTAGTGGGGAACATGCCCGGCGAGGCCAATCGCGACGGCGAAGGGAAGTATCCTATAAAGCAGCAAGGATTAGTGCAAATTATTGCTCTTAGGACCTGACATCGGCCTGCCGTTTACACTCTAAGCTCTGGTCTTAGACCAATTGTTCACAGAAATTACGAACCTGTCACCGGCGCGTATATTTATTCCGTGGCCAATAAAGCAAAATGGGGATGCTGGATAAAATGCCAGCTTCCCGACCTTCGGCATGATTCGGCTGCACATAAGCCATGCGCGATTTAGCTCCATCCTTGCCGCCTGGTCAGCCGGACCCGGAACTCGTGCGCGGTCTGCTCATCTTTCAGCGCGTGTGTCTTGTGCTGGTAGGGCTCATCGCAACCTCTGCGCTGGCAGTCTGGATTTTCAATCCGCAGGGTGCGCCCTTGCCTGCCATTGCGATGCACTTGAGCATTCCGATGGAAGTGACTACGCTCATTTGCACACTCGGCCTTGCGCTCTCTGAACCGGGGCTTCCGAGGCCTATACTCCGCCTCAGCCGGCTCCTCGACACGCTCGGGGTGGTGGTTGCCTCGGCTGTTCTTGTGGACCGGATCTTCCACCTTTCCCAAGCGGCGAACGCGTTCCTGGGCTTGGGACAAACGTCTTCAACTCCCGGCAACTTGCCCCTGCATCCGCCGGCAGCGTTCATCTTTCTGGCCGTAGTCATGATTCTTATTCAAGAGACCGGCCCATTCTTCAAACGCGCGGCGGATCTGTCGGTTTCATGTCTCTGCCTTCTGGCGATGATTCTGGTTTCTGAGAGCCTCTTTGGTGCTTGGCATCTGTTTGGCGTGTCTAACACGGGTCCTATTCCGGCCCATACTCTCGCTTCACTGGTGCTGCTCACCATCGTTGTAACGCTTCGCCACGCCCCAAGCGGCATGTTCTCGATCTTCCTGGGACGTGGCATCGGCAGTCGAATCGCCCGGGGATTCGCTCCCATTCTCCTTCTGCTGCCGTTTCTGTGGGAATTGGGTAGAGAGACGGTCTTCGCACAGATGATTCCGCCGCAATACGCCACCTCGGCTCTCATCTCGCTGGTTGCCGCGTTGTCGATTGTTCTACTGATATTTCTCGTCTGGCAAATCAACGACATGGAACAGGAAATTCATGACCTGACTATTCGCGACGACTTAACCGGCCTTTACAACATGCGAGGTTTCAACCTTCTTGCTGAACAGACCCTGCGCTTGGCGCAACGAGCGCAATTGCCGTTCTCGGTTCTATTCATCGATCTTGATAACCTCAAGCAGATCAATGACAAGATGGGACACAGCGCGGGATCTGCATATCTTGCAGAAACAGGCGAGATCTTGGACGCATCCTTTCGCGCCGGAGACGTGAAAGGGCGGTTTGGCGGAGATGAATTCGTTGTTGCGGGCCAGTTCAGCGTTGTTGGCATCGAGATTGCGGCGCACCGGCTTGCAGAAGCCGCTGCACAGCGGAATGCCAGCGATGGCCGTCGGCTTCCCTTGAGCTTCAGCATCGGCTATGTCACCTGTGAATACTACTCTGAGGAAACCCTTAAAGAATTGGTCGTCAAAGCGGACGAAAAGATGTACCAGGACAAGCGGCGCAAAAAGATGCAGGCCGCCAAGTAAGCTCAATCTTGACGCGCAAACAGGGTGCTCTAGAGTCTGTTGCTAAAGATAGGGATGCGCCTTCTACGGCGCGGTCGGAAACAAATGATCGCGCGGCCAATTCATATCGCACCGGATTCGAGGCCAGTAACATGCCGGTGGCCGGGTCGATCTCCTGCTGCTTGATGCCGGTCCAATAGCTTCCATAGGTCAGCCAGATTCTCTGATCGGTATCGATGAAAATACGAAAGGTTCGCATGATTCCGAGGCGGCGAAGTGTGGCTCTCGACAACGACAGTGGGTAGTCGAAGAACGAGCGCATGAAGTAGATGCGGCTCTTTCGCGGTCTGACCAGCATCACGCAGTCCGGGTCTCCATCGTAACCGGACTCACGAACAGAGCGACCGTCCGACGAACACGAAAAACGGACCAGGCGCCGCTGATTCTGGTACCGGATTGAAAGCGCTTCGTCTTCCCCCGAATTCGCGATTGGTATGACGGTCGTCCACCAGTCCATCACTCGGTCGGATTTCGAAAAGAATCGGTGACCGCCGATGTCGATTCGATTGTCGTTGTGCCCGATCGTGCATGACAGCCTGTCTATGCGGTTGCTGGCTTCAACGACAATAGGCTTAATCGAGGGTTGACGGCAAAATTCGAGTGCGGCGGTTAAACCGGCAGGCCCGGCACCAATAATGATCGCAGTCTAGTTTTGATTCGTCACGCAAGATATCCTTGGTCATTTTCATCCACAGTTCATCGGTTGCGCGATGCGATCTTCTCCCTCGTGCTCTCCTGAAGGCTCGAGCACCTGCGTGAGCAGGAATGAGCGGTAAGATTCGGAATCCGCGCAGGAAGTTGTCCGATGGGCGAGGTCCGACCCTTGTGTCAGTTAGCTGAAGACTGCGTTAGACAGGGCTTCCGGCATGTACTTGCGAAAACTCGATCTGGCCTGCAAAAAGCCATTTTTCAATGCGATGAGCAACCGAGTCGGCTTGGAACGCCAGCGGTGTTGCGATAGAGACGAATTAAGGTATCGAGGATACAACCTGATTCCGAAGGATCAAAAGCGATAGCGCAGAGCCAATTGCGTGAGTCGCGGAGGCATGGCACTTACAGCCTGGCCGAAGCTTCCGCTTGAAATGTTCCCCTCTATGGCAGCGCCTCCGAAAAACTGTGCGTGATTGAACAGGTTGAAGGCCTCGACGCGAAATTCGACTGAGCGATTGTCTTTCACCAGGAAGCTGCGCGAAAGCGTGGCGTCGAAATTTTCAATGCCGGGGCCTGAGAAAAATCGGCGCCGCGCGTTGCCCATCGTCCCCAGCAGAGGCAGCGTAAGCTGTGATGCAACAAACACAGGCACTCCGCCGCGGGGATTCGTGTGTATGTTTAGCGATCTACCGCTCCACTCCGGAGTATCTACGCCATTGTTGTTAATCCCGTTTGGAATGGTGCCGAGCAGCGACGTGTCGTTGTTGTTGAGCAAGGTCACCGGCAGCCCCGAAGTAAAGCGCGCAATGCCGGCCACCGACCAACCGGAGGCCGCTGTGTGCAGCGGTCCTGTGGTCATCGCCGTTGGCAGTTGATAGTGGAAGCTGCCGACCAGATTGTGCCGCATGTCGAAGGCCGAGAGCCCGCGGCTGAGCGATGGGTCCACTGGATTGACGGGCTCCGGCAGTCCGGAAGATTGATCGATGGATTTCGACCACGTGTAACTTGCCAGCATCTCCAACCCGTGCGACCGATGATTGATCGTGGCTTCAAGCGCGTTGTAGCTCCCATTGGCAATGGTGCGCTGCAACTCGACGCTGCCGAACGCGGGGCCAAATTGTGTACGTGCGGTCTGCTCATTGAATGGTCCGCATGCAGATCCAAGACTCAGGCAGAGGTTTGGATCTGCGGGGTTAGCCTCTTCCAGCGCCAATAGATGATGCGACGAAGCTCCGACGTAACTGAGCGTGACCAGCGAGCCGGTTCCGAATTGCCGCTCCACGCTTGCCATCCAATGTTCTGCGTACGGAGTGACATCGTTCGAATCGACAGCAGGAATGCCAACCAGCGGCTCAAACTGACTCCAGTCCACGCTCGAATCAGGATGCGCGCGGCTAGCCCCGTAAGCCACCTTTTGCAGTGGAAAGCGCTGTCCCGCATTCGCGCCTGTTGCCGCAACTGTGAAGGGCGACTCGAACAATGGCGGTGCCGCTGATGTATAGGTATAGCCGTAGGGAGGATTGGCGCTCATGATGCCGGCGGAGAGCCCTTCGTACGCGGTGTAGAAAGTGCCATAACCGAGCCGGATGCTCGTTTGCCCCATTGGCCCGGTGAGCCTGTGTAGCCATGGCGTTGAAAACGAGGGCGTCCACGCTGCGCCAATACGCGGAGCAAAATTGTTACGTGCCGGCGCCAGCGAATCGGGCACGCCAGGATCGCCGGGAAACACCAATCCCTGCGGAGCTCCCGGATACACTTGCGATTGCTCACCTTTCACCAGTGTCTGCAACTGGTTAAACTTCTCCTGCCACGGGCGGATGCGGTCCCAACGCACGCCATAGTTCACTGTAAGCTGGCTGGTAACTTTCCAACTATCCTGAACAAACGCAGCCACGTAAAGGTTGCGGTTGTAGAAATCGCGCGCCTGCCCCTGCGTATAACTTGAGGGCACGCCGAGCAGAAAATCCGCGAAGTCCAGCCCGGTCTCCGAACCATTGAAGGCGAAGCTCCCATTGAAGATTACGTCGGGATGCGTGTTGATCTGGTTCGCGTGAACTTCTCCGCCGATCTTCACACCGTGTTTACCAATGATGTGTGAGAACGCCTCGCTGACCTCATAGATGTTCTCAGCCTGCACCAGTGCCGTGGTATCTACGCCCAGCGTGAAATCGTTGAATGCGATGTTCTCAATCCCCTCGGTCGAGGGCTTCAGCGCCACGATGCCTGAAAATCCTTGTGCCGCAAGCGACGGCCCCACTCCGCCGCGTGGCTGGCCCTCCGCGTTGGCGTTGCGCATAAAGCTCAGATGAAATTCGTTCAGCGTCGACGCGCCGAATGTCACGGTGTGTGTCATGCTGGCCAACTGCGCTCGCCCATTCGAAGTGGCATCGAAGCCCGGCACGGTCGCCCCACCCGTTCCCGTCGGATAAGGATTGTCCAGCGAGTAATCATCCAGAAAGTAGTAGGCCGTCAGCGTTCCCTTGCCGTGAGTCCAGTCTGCGCGTAGAGCGCCTTTGTTGTCAGTCAGCGTCTCGGCCTCGGCCGATGTGGCAAATAACGCCAACCCCGCGTTCGGCTGCGGAATGTAGGTCAGCAGATTCTTTGCCGGCGCCGACCATGCGGCTTGCGGAATCTGGCCATCGGGGAAGACGGCGGAGTACGGCTCGCCCGCAGTCACGGTTCGGCCCAGCCGTGCGCTTAGCAGCGTTGCCCAGTTGTCACCGTTCACGCTGCCGTTCAACGCGTTTTGGCTAAAGTCACCTTCGCGTTCCGCCGCCGAAGGAACCGCAATGTTCCCAGTGTCGATGCCATCCGTCAGCCGCGTTCCCTGGTAGTCGGCGAAGAGTGTCAGGTTTTTCGCAGCGAACGGTGTGCCGCCCAGCGTGCCGCCAAACTGGTTTTGCCTGTAAGCGGCGCGGTCCTGCGAAAGATAATTGCGCGCATCGAGGGCCGTGTTACGCAGGAACTCGAACGCCGATCCGTGCGTCTGCGCCGTACCGGCCTTGGTGGTTACCAGCACCTGGCCGCCGCTCGAGTTGCCGTACTCCGCGTCGAAGTTCGACGTGAGTACGCGGAAACTGTCGATAGCGTCAAGATTGGGCAGGATCGAGGTGCCCATGTTTACGTCCTCTTCCACATCGCTGCCGTTCACGCGAAAGCCGTTTGACGACTCGCGCTGTCCGCTGATCGAGAGGTTACCGGGATTCGCGTCGCCTGAGGGCGGCGTCGACGCAACACCGGTCATGATCACCGCACCGGGCTGTGCCGTGTTCTGCGGAACAATACCAGGCTGCACCGCCATCAGGTCCGTAAAACTGCGCCCGTTCAGCGGCACCGCTTCGATCCTTTTTGTGTCCAATGATTCGCCTAGTTGTGTGCTCGTTGTTTCGGCGGCCAGCGCGTCGGCAGTTACCTCGATCGTCTCGGAGTTAGCCTCCACGACGAGTCCAATTGTCAGATTGGCCGAGGGCGCGCCGGATGTCAGTACGATCTGAGTCTGGTAGAGCGTAAAGCCGGCGGCCTTGATCTCAACTTGATACGTCCCGGCAGCCGGGAGCGCAATGGAAAACACGCCTTGCTCATCTGTCTGGGACGACCAGGTGAGGCCGGTTCCAGGCTCGCGAACCGTTACGGCGGCTCCTGGAATCAGGTCGCTGGTCGCGTCACGGATCACCCCCCTGGACTGGTATGGCTCAGCCGCCATCGTGGCCGTGGTAAGTACTGAGAATAAAAAGAGATGCGCGATGAAAACGATAGAGAATCTCATGGCAATTCCTAGCATCGGTTCCAGGATTTCGGTCGTAGCGGAGGAAGCTTATTTCCAGCAGAGCCTCGAATCCCGACCAATTTGGTCTTTCTTATATATACGACAAATTAAGTCCTCGTTCTACGCGGTGACGTGGGTCACACTGTACCAAGACGGAGAGTTCACCCCACCTGGTCATACGAGAACAACGAATGCCTGACGTTGGCTATGAAGAGATCGGGCTTGAGGTCAGCCCACATCGGTTCCAGGTGTCAATTTGCTAGACAATACGGCGCACCCCCGGCAATCGCACCAGCGGATCGGCGACCAGCCAGCAGCAGGCGCAGGCCAGCAGGCCGACGACGCCCCATTTCAGCAACGCAGGCGCCACCCAACCGCGCAGCAACAGGCTCACGCCCACCAGAACCGGCGGATGAATGATGTAGACCGCGTAGGCGCGCCGGTTGAGCCACGGCCAAAGCGGCGAGGGCTGGTTCATGTACGCGCGGAAGATGAGCAGCCACGCGGCGATCAGACCCCAGGCCACGAAGGGTTCCCAGAAGGCATAAAGGATGGCGGGCCAGGAGAGGCCGCCGGAGAAATTTGATTTTCCCGCTTCGTACATTGTATGTGCGACCAGGATGCCTAGCGGCAAGCAGGGCCATGCGGCA
>Ga0182016_10004587_pt1 | contig 15216 bp, 14 predicted proteins | sample 712S2MmetaG_FD_120491 | JGI IMG/M metagenome (GOLD analysis project Ga0182016, IMG submission 120491) | Permafrost microbial communities from Stordalen Mire, Sweden - 712S2M metaG | ecosystem: Environmental > Terrestrial > Soil > Wetlands > Permafrost | place: Sweden: Stordalen | collected...
AGAAGACCGGCAACGTGGTGGCGATTCTCTCGGTGCGCGAGGAAACCGATATCGTGATCGTGAGCCAGACCGGGAAGATCATCCGCATCGAAGCGAACACCATCCGGCAGGTGGGCCGGTCGTCGCAAGGTGTACGATTGGTCTCGCTGGACGAGGGCGATCAGGTGGCGGCAGCGTCGGTAATTCCCGATACCGAAGAGCCGACCGGGCAGGACCCCCTGCCACTTCAGTAAAATGGTGGCGTGATGGAAGAAAAGCAAGAGCGACTCTTCGCCAATCTGCGAAGCCTGGAGCGCGTGATGGTGGCGTTCTCCGGGGGGACCGATTCGGCGTACCTGGCGTGGGCCGCGAATCACGTGCTGGGGAAGAATTCGCTGGCGGTGACGGCCGACTCGGCCTCCATCCCGGAATCGCATAAGCGCGATGCCGAGGCGTTCGTAGCGCGCTTCGGCATCGCGCACGAGTACATTCAAACGCGCGAGTTCGACAATCCCGACTACGCCGCCAACAATCCCGACCGCTGCTTCCACTGCAAGGACGAGCTTTTCACGAGGCTCGAGGAGTTGGGCCGCGAGCGGAGCATCGCTCATATCGTGTACGGCGTGAATCTCGACGATCTGGGCGACTATCGGCCGGGACAGGGCGCGGCGAAGAATCATAACGTGGCTGCTCCGCTAGCGGACGTGGAGTTGTCGAAGGCGGAGATTCGCGAGTTGTCGCGCCGCGTGGGTTTGCCGACGTGGGACCGGCCGGCTTCGGCGTGCCTGAGTTCGCGGATTCCTTACGGCACTCCGGTAACGATCGAGAATGTGAAGACCGTGGAGACCGGCGAAGAAGAGCTGAAGGCGCTGGGATTCCGGCAGTTCCGCGTGCGCTTCCACGGGGAAGTGGTCCGCATCGAAATCGCCCGCGAGGAAATGGCGCGGGCGCTGTCTCTGGAGATGGCGGCCCGGTTCACGGAAATCTTCAAGAAGCTGGGATTCAAGTACGTTACGCTCGATCTCGAAGGCTACCGGCAGGGATCGCTGAATGAAGTGCTGAATCTGGTGCACTCGTAAGAAACAATTTTCCCGCAAAGACGCAAAGCCGCCAAGAAGACCTGGGTGCTAGTTTTCTTTGCGCCTTTGCGGCTTGGCGGGAAAGAGATTTTGACTTTCAGCATTTCATCACCTGTTCCGTTACCCAATCCGTCCAAATCGCTTCTTCACCGGGGCACATCAGCGGGGCATTATCGAGCACCGCGCTCACGAAGCTCTCGATAGCGGGGAAGTGCAGATTGGCGTGAGCCGGCAGAGTCTCTTCGCGCCCGCCGCAGCGGAGCAACGGGCCGTTGAGCGGATCGAGATCGATCTCCCCCTCAGTGCCGATGACCCTAAACTGATCGCGCTCGATATGCGAATTCCAGCGGACATCCACGATACCGCGAACGCCCGATGGGTAATCGATCAGCACCGTGGCGGAGTCTTCCACTGCGAGTTTGTGCACGGCATTGGAACGCAGGCCGGTGGCGCGGGCGGGTCGGCCGAAGAGGAAATTAAAGGCGTCAATGCGGTGCGAGGCGATGTCGTAGAGTGGGCCGCCGCCGGAGAGCGCGGGATCCCAGAGCCAGCTCCGCTCCTGCACGGGGAGCCAGCTATGGCAATTCGCTTCGGCGAGCACCGGCTGGCCGATGGCGCCTTCGGCAATCAATTGGCGCGTGCGCAGCAGCTTTGGATAGAGACGGCGGTAATAGGCGATGCCCCACAATTGTCCGCTGGCGTGGGCGCCCTGCGCCATCCTCTCAGCCTCGGCGTAATTCAACGCCGCCGGCTTTTCGCCGAGCACGTGCTTACCGGCTCCGAGGCTGGCGATGGTCTGCGGAGCATGCAAGGCAACTGGCGATGCCACATAGACGGCGTCGATGGCCGGATCGCTCAGCGCGTCCTCGATCGAGGTGAAGACGCGCGCGCGGGCGTAGGGCCGCGCTTTCGAAGGGTCGCGGGTCAGCAGGCCGTATAATTCGCTGCGCGGCTCCGCCAGGATGGCGGGTATAACGCGCTTGCGCGTGATATCGCCGATTCCGATTACCAGCCACTTCACCATACGGCCAGGATAGCCTGACGAGATTGTGAATTTCGCGATACACTACCCTCATCTCCCATTTAACGTCTTGAAGGGGCCTATGCGCAGGATTATCGCCACTGGCGCCGCCGCGGCGGCGCTTACGTATTTAGTGTTGTCTACCGCGGGAACCGAAGGGGCGCACGCCCAATCCAAAAAGGCGGCGAAAACCGCGGCGGCTCCCACCTATGGAAATGCCGACGCGATCACCGAAACTGAGCTGAAAGTTTACGACTACTTCCTGGCGTCGGACCAGCTCGAAGGACGCTATTTCCCTTCTCGCGGATACGACACTGCGGCGCTCTACGTGGCCAGCCACCTGGCCGAATGGGGGTTAAAGCCGGGCGGCAGCACCACCGGCACGAACGGTCCTCTGCAGCCTTATTTCATGCCCATCGAGATGGTGGCGCGCGAGATTGTCCCCGAGGATAGCAAGGCGACGCTGGTGGCGCCCGCTCCTCCCGCCGGCGGCGGACGCGGAGGCCCTGGCGGTCCGGGCGGCGGCGCTCCTCCGGCCGAAAGCGCCGACGCCGCGCGCGGCGGTGGCCGGAGCGGCGGCAATGCGGAACCTGTCAGTAAGACTTTCGAATATGGCAAAGACTGGACATTCGGCGCGGCGGGCGGTTTTGGCGGCGGCGGAGGGCGTGGCGGCGCGGTACCGGACGGCCTCGACGTCAGCGGCAATCTGATTTTCGCCGGCAACGGATATGTAATCACGAAGACCAGCGACGATCCCTACAAGGGCATTGACCTGAAAGGGAAGATCGTGGTGGTAGCGGGCTTGCCCGAGGAAGTGGCGAAAGCCCAGGCGGCCGGCCGAGGAGGGCGCGGCGGCGGCGCGGCTCCCAGCGATCCTTTGGGCGAAGCCTGCAAGGATTACTGGACGCCCATGCAGTACGCCTACAAGAACGGCGCTTTGGCGGTAGTGACGGTTGCCAACTTCCAGACAGCGACTGCCATGGCTTATCCCAATGCCGGCCGAAGCGGCCGCGGTGGCGCTGCTCTGAACGGACCGCCGTATACCCCGGCGAAATTCCGTCCAACGCCGGCCTGCCCGGCAGCGCCCAACGTGACCGTCGGAATGGCTTTCACCAATTCGCTGTTCCAGGGCGAGAAGATCACGGGAGCGCAGGCGTTCAGCGCGACGGACAACAACGCCAAGCTCGATCCGTTCGAGCTCAATTCCGCCAAGAAGCTGACGGTCCACCTCTCGGTGCATAGCCAGGAGGGGCATGCCGAAAACGTGATCGGCATTCTGGAAGGCAGCGATCCCGTGCTCAAGGATGAATACGTCATCATGAGCGCGCACCTGGACCATATCGGTTTGGCCGCCCCCATGGCCAACGGGCACAACGTGAATAACGGAGCCGATGACGACGGTTCCGGTTCCACGGGCCTGCTGGGTGTGGCGCATGCCTACGCAGAGGGCGCGGCCAAGGGCATCCGGCCGAAGCGCAGCATCTTGTTCCTATGGAACGGCGGCGAAGAGCGCGGTTTGTGGGGCTCGCAATATTTTGCCGAGTTCCCGCCGATCGACCTCAGCAAGGTGGTGGCCGACCTCAATATGGACATGATCGGGCGCACCAAGAATGCCGATTCCGTGGATCCCAACCCGCAGCACCTGCTGGTGGATCCGGGCGGGGTCCTGCTGATCGGTCCGAACATCTCGAGCGACGATCTGGAGAACACCATCGAAGGCGTAAATAGCAGTTACCAGCACCTCAAGATCGATCACTTCTACGACGTGACGGCGCCCGATGCGACCCACGACAATCTCGGTCCGCAACCGCGCGGGCAGCGCATTTTCTATCGCAGCGATCATTACAATTTCGCCAAGATGGGGATCCCGATCGCCTTCTTCACCATCGGCCTGCACGTGGACTATCACCGTCCCACCGACACGCCGGACAAGATCGACTACCACGAGATCCAGATCGTTTCGAAGACCGTGGCGGCGGTCGGCTGGGAGTTGTCCAATCAGCCCGGGCGTCCGAAACTGAAGGACAAGCTGCCGGAGGATCTGCTGAAAGACATGAAAACGGCCAAGGATCAGGGTTGGGGAAAGATTACCCCGGTGCTGGCGCCGCTGCCGGGAGAGCCGTACTAAAGTGCCCACGTGGCGTAGGCACGCTTGCCGCAACCCGGTCGCGGCTCGGAAAAACGCAGTGTGCCGATACCGAGCCGCGACCAAAGGAAGCGGTATGCGTGACGCCAAACTGGCTCAACTTTCCAGAAACCTCGGGGCATCTTGTTGAAACCACTGGCGAGCGACGCGGCGCGGACTTCAGTCTGCAACGCCGGCACTCTTGCCGGCGTTCTTGGTTTCTGCCGCCAGAGACGTTCCCGGCAGGGACCGTCCCCTGCTCTTCTCGACCCGTCCCGCCGGGACGAGTCGTTCACCCGTTGATAGTCCCCATTCGCGAGTTGACCCGCTCGAGAAGACGATCGAGTGCGAGATCTTCGCACGCGCGCGCTTTATCGGGGAGTTCGGGGAACGGCTCGGCTTCCTGAAACACCTCTGGAAAACCGATGGCCGCGGCGATCCGGCAGGCCAGTTGGACCAGGGGGACCGGCGCTCCCGGCGGTCCGATGTCCGGGTCGTGATGGCCGACCATGCATGTTTGCAGTAACTCTGGAAACCCCCACTTTTCACCCACCATCAACGCCGCTTCGCAATGGTTCAAGCCGAACCGGGCCCGCTCCAATTGGTTCGACTCCTCGATGTTCGGCACCTCCGCCGAGACCCATTTCTCGTACGTCTGGCCAACGGTGAGCAGCAACCCGAGACGGCCGAGATCGTGCACCAGGCCGGCTGTGTACAGATCGGGTAGGCGATAGAGCTTGCCCAGGATCTCCGCGATGGTCGCAGTAGCCAGACTGTGCGCCCAAATGTGGCGCACGAACGCGGTGCGCGGTTGATTGCGCACGAAGAAGCTGAGGGCGATAGTGGTGGCAAGAGCGCGTACCCGGTCGACACCGAGATGCGTAAGACAGTGGCGAATCGATGAGATCGCCGCCCGGGTGCCGAACAGCGGCGAATTGGCCACCAGTAGCAGGTCGGCCGTCAGGGCCGGATCGGTCCTGAAGATCGCCTCGAATTCCTCTATGCCAGTGTCTGTGTCGCTCGCTATGTTCAGGAGTTTCAACGCCGCCGGGTGGAACGGGGGCAGTTTCGAAAGACAGATCACCGTCTGCGCGTGGCGTGCCGCAAGCTCGGCGTCGTGCTCCGGGGGTGGACTGAGAAGGGTGGCCGGCAACCGTAATGTCCTCTCAATCCCAGATCGGCTGCACAGGCGAAACTTTCGACCCAATTTATAGAGAGGGCGGGGATGTTGTTATCGGGAATTAACAGCCTTTAGCACCTTTCGGCAACGGGGAATTCCAACGGAGGGCGGGCGTTTGCCGGGATCGCTGTCTGCACCGGCCCGGAACAGCTTGGGCCGAAGGCTGTTTTCTCCAGCACGATGCCGATGAGCAGCACTTCGCGGGTGGCAGTCACCGATTCCGAGCTTGGCGAGGCATGGCCCACCGCCGGATCTGGCGCGAAGCAGGATCGATTTCTATTAAGCGTGGAGCGTTCTGGCGCATGGCAGACTACAGGGCGTTCCTGCCCACTCGCGCCTCCGACGCAGAGCTCTTGGCCATTTTATGATAAAGAACTCTTAATTTCTGGTATGCTGATCGTAGGAAATTACCACAATGTGCTTGGCCGTGCCCGGAAAAGTATTGGAATCGTATGAGGTAGGCCCGAGCCGCATCGCGAAAGTCGAATTTGGCGGTGTTACCCGCCAGGTTTATCTCGATTTCGTGCCGGAAGCCGAAGTAGGCGATTACGTCCTGGTGCACGTCGGGTTCGCGATCGGCAAGATCGATGCAGCCGAGGCGAAACGAACCTACGAGTTGCTCGAAGAGATGGGCGCCGTCCTGGAAGCGGAAGAAGAACAGCCTTGAAGTACCTCGACGAGTATCGCGACGCGGGGGTGGCGAAGGGCATCGCGCAGGCCATTCGGGCGCGCGTCACGCAACCCTGGGTACTGATGGAAATCTGCGGCGGCCAGACCCACACCATCATGCGATATGGCCTCGACGAGATGCTGCCGCCGGAAATCGAACTGGTGCACGGACCGGGCTGCCCGGTGTGCGTCGCGCCGCTCGAAATCATCGATAAGGCCCTCGCCATCGCGGCGCGGCCGGGAGTGATATTCGTTTCCTACGGCGATATGCTGCGCGTCCCGGGCTCGCACTCCGACCTGTTCCGCGTGAAGGCCGCGGGCGGCGATGTACGGATCGCCTATTCGCCCATGGACGCGGTGAAACTGGCGCGTGAGAATCCGTCCCGCCAGGTGGTGTTTTTCGGAATCGGCTTCGAGACCACCGCGCCGGCGAATGCCATGTCGGTCTGGCAGGCGAGGCGCGAGGGGCTGAAGAACTTCTCTCTGCTCGCCGCCCACGTGCTGGTGCCGCCGGCGATGCGCGCCATTCTCGCCTCACCGGTCAATCGCGTACAGGGCCTGATTGCTCCCGGCCATGTCTGCACGGTGGTGGGTACCCGCGAATACGAAGATTTGAGCCGCGATTTCCATCTGCCCATCGTCATCGGCGGGTTCGAGCCGGTAGACCTGCTGGAAGCGATTCGCATGCTGGCGGTGCAGCTGGAAGAAGGCCGCGCCGAAGTGGAAAATCAGTACGCGCGCTCCGTCTCGCGGGAAGGCAATCTCCCGGCGCAAACAATCCTGCAGCAGGTGTACGAAGTGAGCGACCAGAAATGGCGCGGCATCGGGGCGATTCCCATGAGCGGGTACAAGCTGCGGCCGGAATTCGCCGAATACGACGCGGAGCTGGTTTACGGCACGGAAGAGATTTCGGCGCAGGAACCGCAGGAATGCATCAGCGCGCTGGTGCTGCAAGGGCTCAAGAAACCGGTAGATTGCGCGGCCTTCGGCAGCCTGTGCACACCCGAGCGTCCTCTGGGCGCGCCCATGGTGTCGAGCGAGGGGGTGTGCGCGGCGTATTATGCGTATCGCCGCCGCGTGCCGGAGGCCGTCGCATGATTCCGCTCGTCTGCCCTGCCCCGATCCACCACCGCGACACTATCCTATTGGGCCACGGGAGCGGCGGTAAATTGAGCGCCGAACTGCTGCGCGAGGTATTTCTTCCGGCCTTCGCCAATCCCGTGCTGGCGAGGCTGGAGGACCAGGCATCGCTTGAAATCGGCGGCGCGCGGCTGGCCTTCACCACCGATTCGTTCGTGGTGAAGCCGCTCTTTTTCCGCGGCGGCGATATCGGCTCGCTGGCGGTACATGGGACCATCAACGATCTGGCCGTGGGCGGCGCCATCCCCGAGTTTCTGAGCGCGGCCTTCATCCTGGAAGAGGGATTCCCGATGGCTGACCTGCAGCGCATCGCCGTCTCCATGTCCCTGGCTGCGACGAAGGCGGGGGTCACGATCGTCACCGGCGACACCAAGGTTGTCGAACACGGCTCGGGCGACGGCGTCTACATCAACACGGCCGGTATCGGGCGATTGCGCGACGGAGTGCGGCTCTCGGCGAGCTTTGCCCGGCCGGGCGATGCGGTGATTCTGAGCGGCAGCGTCGGCGATCACGGCATCGCCATTCTCTCGCAACGCGAGGGTCTGGAGCTGGAAAGCGATATCGCCAGCGATTCGGCCGCCCTGCATACGCTGGTCGACGTGATGTTCGCCGCTGCCGGAGCGAACGCGATCCGCTGCATGCGCGATCCCACTCGCGGCGGAGTGGCCAGTACGCTGAACGAGATCGCGGAGCAATCGGCGGTGGGAATCGAGATCGACGAGTGCGCCATATCGATCCATAGTGCCGTGCGCGGCGCGTGCGAACTGCTCGGGCTCGATCCGCTATACGTTGCCAACGAAGGAAAGCTCATCGCTGCGGTAGCGCCGGAGTGCGCGCAGGCCCTCGTGGCGGCGATGCGGTGTCACCCATTGGGCGCCGATGCGGCGGTCATGGGGAGAGTCACCGCCGCTCATCCAGGCATGGTGACCATGCGCACGTTATTCGGCACCTCGCGAATCGTAGACATGCTGGCTGGAGATCAACTGCCGAGGATTTGCTGATGCACGAAGTAGGAATCGCCCAATCCATCCTGGAAGCGGTGGGCACGGAAATGAAGCCGCACGCCGGCGCCCGGCCCGTGAAGGTAACCGTGAGAGTCGGGGCGATGTCCGGCGTCGACCGCGATTCGCTTTCCTTCTGCTTCGAAGCGATTGTCCGCGGGACGGTTTTCGAGGGCATGCTTCTCGATATCGAAGACGCGCCGGCCGACGAGTTGGAATTGTGTCATCTGGAGTTGGAAGAGCCATGAGCGGAACCACCACGGTAAACCTGGAGCGCAAAGTACTGAGCGAGAATGACCGCCTGGCGGCGGAATTGCGCGGCGAATTCACCCGTCACGGCATTTTCTGCCTGAATCTGATCGGCAGCCCGGGTTCGGGTAAGACTGCTTTGCTGGAGCGCACTTTGGCTTCGTTCCCCCCAGACAAGCGCGTCGCCGTATTGACGGGCGATATCCGGACCGATGCCGACGCGCGGCGCCTGGCGCGATACGGCTTCCCGGTGCGGCAGATCACCACGGCGGGCGCGTGCCATCTGGACGCCAAAATGGTCGTGCGCGCGCTTGAAGGGTGGGACCTCGCATCGCTCGATCTGCTGTTCATCGAGAACGTGGGGAATCTGGTGTGCCCCACCAGCTACGATCTGGGCGAAGCGGCCAAGGTGGTACTGCTCAGCGTGCCGGAGGGCGAAGAAAAGCCCTTGAAATACCCGGGCATATTTTTCAAATCGAAGCTCATGGTCCTGAGCAAGGTGGATCTTCTGCCGTATGTCCCGTTTCGATTGGACGACGCCATCGCCAACGCCCGCAGCATCCAGCCGGGAATCGAAATTCTGCAGGTCTCGACGACGACCGGCGCCGGAATGGACGATTGGCTCCGGTGGTTGGACAAGCGTTAGGCGGCGAAAAGCACCGCTCCCTGGCGGTCGCGGCTCATTAATCCAAGGTCGAAGCAGCAGCCCTTAATGAGCCGCGACCGCCAGGGAGCGGTGCCTTTCGCCGGTGCCCCGCAAAACTTTTCCGACACTTTCCGCGCGCCCCCGTGTTCAAAAAATTGGGAACTTTCCGAGGGGTGATATGAAAAGGGCTTTCTACCTGCTATTGATATCCCTGCCTGCATTCGGCCAAACCATGACCGATCGCGCCGCCGCGCGCTTTCTCGATCAGGCGACATGGGGACCGGCGCCCGCATCCATTGCGTCGCTCGAGAAAATGGGGATCGCCGGCTGGCTGGATTCGCAGTTTACGGCGGCTCAATCGGATTTGCCCGACCAGCCGCTTCTTGACTCCGCCGGAAAACAGAATGCCAATCTGGCCCCGGTGCAAGCCGCGTTCTTTGAGAATACTGTCAACGGCGCGGACCAGTTACGGCAGCGCGTGGCGTTCATCCTTTCGCAGATTTGGGTGGTGTCGCAGGTGACCGTCCGCCCGGCGTATGCGTTTCCTCCTTACTGGCGCATTTTCCGCGACAACGCATTCAACAATTACCGCAACATCGTCAAAGCTGTCACGCTGAGCCCCGCCATGGGGAGGTATCTCAACATGGCGAACAACAACAAGGGAAATGCGGCCAAGGGAACGGCGGCCAACGAGAATTACGCCCGCGAATCGATGCAGCTTTTCACCTTGGGCCTGACCGAGCTGAATTCCAACGGCACACCGGTGCTCGACTCCAACAAGAATCCCGTCCCGACCTACAATCAGGCGGTCGTAACCAATATGGCCAAGGTCCTCACCGGCTGGACGTACCCCACAGCGCCGGGCGCCACCGCGAAGACCAATAATCCGGAATATTATTTCGGCCAGATGTTCGCCGTGGAAACCGAACACGACACCACCGCCAAGGCCATATTTAATAACCTCACGATTCCGGCGGCACAAACCGCGGAACAGGACCTGGACACCCTGATCGACGACCTGATGGCACAGCCGACCATGGCGCCTTTCGTCAGCCAGCAATTGATTCAGCACATGGTCACCAGCAATCCCAGCCCGGCCTATATTGAACGCGTGTCGCAGGTGTTTTCGAGCACCGGAGGCGACATGAAATCGGTGATCGCGGCCATCCTCACCGATTCCGAAGCGCGCGCCGGCGATGCCGCCAATGCTCCCGTAAACGCCACCTTCGGCCATTTGCGGGAACCCATTCTGCTTCTTTCGAACATGGCGCGCGGACTGAACGCCGTGGTGGGCGCCACCAATTCGGTGAACAACTACGCCAACGAATTGGGGGAGAATCTGTTCAACGCCCCCAGCGTGTTCAGCTACTTCTCGCCGCAGAACCGCATCGCCGGCGGGCTGCTCGGGCCGGAGTTTCAGATTTATTCCACACAGACGGCATCGGACCGCGCAGACCTCGTCAACACCGCTCTGTACGCCTCGCTGGGCAGCACCACCAACCTCAATCTCCCACCGGCGGTCGTCGCCGCGGCAAACGATTTGAGCGGTCTGTTGGACGCTATCAGCTATGTTTTCCTGCACAGCTCGATGTCGTCCGCACTTACGCAAGCGGCGACGTCCGCGGCTAACGCACAGTCGACGCCGCTCGCCAAGGTACAAGCCGCGCTGTACATAGTTCTGACTTCGAGCGAATATCAGGTAGTTCAGTAAGGGGACATCATGTTTACACGTCGAGGATTCATTGGAGTCAGCACAGCTGCGGTCGGGTCTCTGGCGCTGCGGCCGTTCGGATTATTGCCCGCGATGGCGCAAAGCGCGTCCAATTACCGCGCCCTGGTGTGCGTGTTCCTGTTCGGAGGCAACGATTCGAACAACACCATCGTTCCCATGGACGATACCAACTTCAAGGCATACACGTCGATTCGCGGAAGCTTGGCCCTCACCACGGCGGAATTGACGCCGACGGTGTACACCACGGCCAACGCCCCCTATGCGTTTCACGGCAAGCTGCCCGAGCTGGCGAGCATGTTCACGTCGAAGGAACTGGCGGTAGTGGCGAACGTAGGGTCGCTGGTGCAGCCTGTGACGCGGGCGCAGTATCAGGCGCAACAGGCGCCGGTTCCACTCAACCTGTTCTCGCACTCAGACCGGCAATTGCAATGGCAGACCTCCATCGCGCAGGGGAACAGTCCCACGGGATGGGGTGGGCGCGTGGCCGATTACATCGAGGCGCAGAAGATCAACACTTCGACTTTTCCGGTGTTCTTCTCGACGGCCGGCAATGCGCTCTTGGGCACGGGAGCTGCCACGCAACCCGTCGCGGTGTCGCCTGGCGGCTCGCTGAAACTCACGGGGTTCAATTCCTCGGCGGCATCGCAGGCACGCTATAGCGCGCTAACCAGCTTGCTCACCACCGACTCGGGCGTGTCGCTGGCGCAGGCGGCGAACCATACACTGGCCAACAGCCTGAGCGACGCTACCAATCTCTCGCAAGCGCTGGCCAAGGGCACGAAGCTGAAAACCACCTTCCCTACGACGTCGCTGGGAGCGCAGTTGCAGCAGGTGGCACAGATCATCCAGGTGGCCAGCTATCTGGGAATGAACCGGCAGATTTTCTTCTGCTCGCTGGGCGGGTTCGACACTCATGGCGGCGAGCTGGAGACGCACAACACGCTCTATCCCCAAGTGAGCCAGGCGATCTCGGCATTCTACGCGGCAACTGAAGAGCTGGGCGTGGCGGACAGCGTCACTACGTTCACGGAGTCGGACTTCAGCCGGACATTTCAGCCCACGACGAGCGATGGCAGCGACCACGCGTGGGGCAGCCATCATATGGTGATCGGCGGCGCCGTGCAGGGCGGGCAGATTTACGGCGCGTTCCCGACCTTTGAATTGGGCGGACCGAACGACACCGACACGCGCGGGCGTTGGATCCCGACGACGGCCGTCGATCAGTACGGAGCGACGCTGGCCTCGTGGTTCGGAATTCCCGATGCGGCGCTGGCCACGGTATTCCCCAACTTCGCGAACTTCGGATCGCAGAAGCTCACGTTCCTGGGGTAGTGGGACATGCTTCAGGTGCCTGTCCGAAATAGAATTTCCGCAACCAAGGGTTGCGCCGCCGCACGGTCAGAGACGCAGTTGCGCCGCATCCCTGCGCAAAAGGCCTGGGACCCCGCGAGCCACCGCAATCCTCGGCGTCGCCGCCTAGCTTTATCCAGGCAGTCATTTCGTTACCGCTCCACCCATTCCGGTTTGCAACAGAACCGATAAGGAAACCTATGGCTGCCATTGACCTACGGTGTTGCCACGTTCGTTTGTGTAATAGCCCTGAACCGTATAGCGGCCGGGATCGTCGGGAGGTCCCCATCCGAACAATATCCAGGCTTCCAAATCGCCGTTCTCGGAGCCATCCGCGGCGACCCAGCCTTGCCCAGGCACCTTATCGGTAGAAGCCTCTGCAAGCTCGTGGGCGTAGACTGCGGTGAAATCGCCGATCTGGCCGCCGCATCCCGGACAAAGACTCGATGGAAGGACAGCGTAGGCGATTTCGATTCCGTTCAAAGCAAAGGCATCGTGATAACCGCAGAAGGACGTGCATGACTCATCGCCAGTCAGTGTCGCCTTCACATTGGCAGGAAGGATCATCACAAAGAGGCTGTTGGCGTCCGCGTGGATCACCGCGTCCTGGAGGAGTTTCTTCACGGTGTTCTCGGCATCCTGTTGCGAGAAGATTGAGCTCGAGGTCAATGTTGGACCATCGACGCTTCCCAGATATTTTCCGGGACCGGTCCCATAGCCAAGGTCCTTGAGCGGAGTCAAGTATCCATTCTCCAGTATGGCTTTACTAAACTGCTCCACAAAGCCCTTGTCACCCCAAAATGGTCCAAGATAAATATTGGTCACTTTTGGCACTACAATCTGACTTCCATCCACGTTGCGAAAGCCTGCCGCACCGCCTGGCCCAGTTGGAGATGCCAACGGCCGTGTTACTAACTCGTGGTCGTCCAGGTCTGCTTTGCGAAGATACGAGTCACGCACGGTCCCCCGTGGCGGCGCGATTTGGATCACACTCTTCCTTGGGCCGATCTCCCTCATTGCCTCGGCCCTCATTTGCGTCTGAGCCAACAGGTCGGCTGGTTTCAATTGCATGGTGCTCCTCCTTTAAGTCTCCATCTCTAGAGCGAGTTACTGTAAACCCGCGGGGTAGGTGTTATAGTTTGACCTTCGGCCTATTTCAGCCGGAACTGAGGGCCGTAGATTCCCGGCGCATCCGTTCGCGCAATCGCCAACCCTAGCAGGGTACGCGCGCTGTCCCCGAGATCGTCCATACTGCCTATGGCTGCTCCCAGAGAAGCCGCACTTCCGGTTGCCCATGCCTCGTCAAGCTCGGTCAGCATATCGGTGAGATTCTGGTCGCAGGTCGATAACGCGGCGACGGCCTGCGCAGGCGGGTTGGGATAGCCGCCCAGCGGAATAGGCGTCATTGGCGCGATGGCAGCAGCTGGGATTGCCGTTCCAGTCCAATCGCCCGTCTGTGTCACTGGATCGAATACATAGGTAGCCCCGTGAAAGAGTTCTCCAAACGCATAGAAGTGCGAGAGCTTACCATTGAAAAAGGGATTCTTCGAAGAACCCTCGCCCTCGCCGCGAATTAGGTCGATTGCCTTCACGGCATTGGCAAGGCTGTCCACGAGAGTGACTTCCATCGTGGGCTTGGTCAGTTGTTTCGTAGTGGTGTACGGCAATTCCGCGGTGTTATTCGTGAACGCCTCCGCAATTGCTTTGTAAAACTCACCGATAGATGGAAAGGTCTCCCCAAGAGCTAGCGCAGCGGGCCGCGGCACCGGATCCTCCGGGTACTCGATCTGCATGCACATCTTCGCGAAGCTCTTCAGATCCGCAAATCCCAGCACCACTTCGAAGTCTGGGTCGCATGGGAAGAAGCTGTTATCGCACTTTGGTTTCACTCCGCCGGGGAGCGGACCCGGATACACGGTGTCTCGATATCCGGCCACGATGGCAGGCTGCCCGCCGGTTGCGGCGAGCAAGTTGCACGCCATGCCAAAATGGGTCATCTCGTTAAAGACAATGTCGTTAATCAACGCAAAAGCAGTAGAACTCTGATCTGCGATCGAGAACAATGCTGATAGATAGGGGGGTAGCGTGGCGAGTTCGAGTTGTATCGCGGCTTGCAACGCAGCCTGAAGCCATGCGGCGTCATGAACAGCTGCAGATGGTTGCATCAGCCGCTGAATAGTTTTACTTGCCATGGTTCCTCCTCGAACACCTCGAGATTTCAGGGCGGTACTGATCATCCAAGCCGGGACTGTAATAAGGCCGCGGAACCAACCGCGGCCGCGTTACAAGCTCACCTAGGCCTGAGGACAAACTGCTTCCTTCGTCAACTCCAGCGTGTTGATCGTGATGTGAGGCCACTTGATCTTTCCGGACACACCGTCTACCCGATCGAAAAACTCAAGGAGGACCCGTTGAGCGTATTGCAGTTGGAACTTAGGCGCCGCATCAGTGCTCCCCGCAAGCTCCTCAATCCACATGACAAATCGCATTTCTGTCGCATTCGCCTGCTTCACGACAAACGGCATGTTGGAGATGCCTCCTTGATTCTGTGTGTCCAGAAGGATGCGCTGAACGCTTGCGAAGGTCTGTCCTCCGCCGAAACGAAGTAGATCGAGCGGCTGGGTTGGATCGAAGCCTGGAAACGTTCCGCCCACGTTGCCCTTGAACGGAGCGAGATGAAATTTTTGGTAGGCTTGCAGATAGGGGTTGGTTAAGTCCCGCACGCCTGCCCCGATTGGCAGCGCAGAAAAATCCCCGATGGCGGCCACCGAGGTATCGGGAACATCGGTAGGAGGTGTAACCACGATACCCGTACCCAGCGCCACCACAGAGTCACCGTGCGGAATCGTACCGAGGCGAGCGATGTCGAAGCCTGTTGCGCCATCCGGCTGGGTCGCTGGGTTCATGACGTGGAGAAAGAAACGCTTCCTCAGCAGAATTTGTGGGGCGATTCTGGTTCTGGGAGTCGTCCCAAGTTGTGATACAGGGCAATTTCCATGGCGTCGAAGGTGCGAAAGCCGTAGGATCGTCTGGTAACTACTCGGA
>Ga0182016_10004589_pt1 | contig 15214 bp, 10 predicted proteins | sample 712S2MmetaG_FD_120491 | JGI IMG/M metagenome (GOLD analysis project Ga0182016, IMG submission 120491) | Permafrost microbial communities from Stordalen Mire, Sweden - 712S2M metaG | ecosystem: Environmental > Terrestrial > Soil > Wetlands > Permafrost | place: Sweden: Stordalen | collected...
AAAGAAGATGACGCAAATGATGTAAATGATGTAAATGATGTAAATGATGTAAATGATGTAAATGATGTAAATGATGTAAATGATGTAAATGATGTAAATGATGTAAATGATGATAAAGAAGATAATACCAATAAAAAACAAAATGGTAAACAAATAAAAAAAACTAAAGAATCAGAAAATAATGCATAATTTTATTGAATAAACTAATTTTAAATAGACTTATACAAAATACTTATTTTGTACAATTTAATTATTTATTGTTGAGCACACTGTGCTCCTTTAAAGTTACCATGTCCGTGTCCAAAATCATCGTCATCGTCATCGTCATCGTCATCATTGTTATCGTTATCATCATGATTATGATTATGACGATGTCTTTGATTATGTTTTTGTGGTTGTTTATGATCATCTAACATGACAGTTTCAGTTGCATTTTTTTGCGACGGTTCTTTGTATGCTGAGCCCGTCAGTAACTGCCACAGTCTACTTTTAGTTGCTGGAGATAAATCTTGTTTTTTAATGGAAATACTAATATAGAGATCGCCATATTTTATTGGGCTATTATTTTTGTTGTGTTTATTTTTATTTTTGTGTTTTTTGTTGTCTTCTTCAACAATTGGCATACCTTGGTTTGGAGCAACAATAATATCGCCTTCTTTCAACACAGTATTATTTCTAATTGTGACTGGTTTACCAGAAATATGTTCTATTTCTTTCTGGAATCCACATAAAGATTCAGCCATCGTTATTTCCATTTGATATAGTAAATCGGCTGGATTTGGTTCTTTTTTTCCTCTTATAGCAAATAATCTTGCGAACTTCTCATTTTGAATTTCACGGATGAATATAACCAAATCAGAGCGTGATGTATCTTCATCTGATCTTTCATTAACTGGTATTTCATTGCCTTCATTGGGAATGTGAATTTGTTGATTATTGTAAGAACCTGGTTTTATTTCAATTTCTAATTCATAATCTTCTTTTAATCCACGTTTTCCTTTACATTGAGAACAAGATTCTACTACTTTATCCCTTCCAGAACCTTTACAGGGCGCACATTGTTCCATTATTTGTTGTATCATCGGACCTTGTTGAACAATTCTAATAGTTTTTCCACGTCCATCACATTGTTTACAGTTATGTTCGACACCATCTGCTGAACCTGTTGCATTGCATACTTTGCATAACGAGAAACGTTCGATCGTTTCCTTGGTTTTGAGTCCTTTATATAATTGTTCTAATGTACATTCTTTAACATGTTTAGCAGGTGGCACCGAGTCATTATTATTCATACCCCCAAAACCAAATCCTGGCATTCCACCCATTCCTGGCATTCCACCCATTCCAAATAATGATGAAAATATATTTTGTAAATCTTCCATATTTACATTTGCACCTGTATAACCAGATTGTGATAATCCTTCGTGGCCATATTGATCATATAATTCCCTTTTTGATTTGTCTGACAAAACTTCATTTGCTTCAACAATTTCTTTAAATTTTGCGGTTGCTTCTTCTATGTTGTCTTGATTTTTGTCAGGATGCCATTTCATAGCAAGATCTCGATATGCTTTTTTTAGATCTTTTTCTGATGCATTTTTTGGTACGCCAAGGATTTCATAATAATCTCGTTTTGTTTGATTCATTTCCGTAATTATACTTATATAACAGACTCTTTATAATTATTTATTTATATAGACACATATAACCAAAACATATTAATAATCAAATTTTTTTGTGAAACATAAACACTATTTTATACTCCCCAAATGGTCCGATTTTCATAAAAATTGATTTTTTAAAATAAAATGTCATATATCAATTAATGATGCAATAAATTTATCAAATAATATTACATCAAATAATATTACAATGATTCGGACTGCAACGGGAACACGAGATTTATATAATATTGATGTAAAATTGAGATCTCATATATTTGATGTTAGTAAGAAATGTTTCGAATGTCGTAATGCAAAACAATTAGAAACACCAATCTTCGAATTATATGATACTGTTAAAAATATATATGGCGATGAATTTAATAAATTAGTATACAAACTCAAAGATGAATCAGACGAATTAATTCTTAGATATGATCTGACTGTGCCATTTGCTCGATATGTTGGAGTGAATGGTTTACAATTATTTAGACGTTATCAAATCGGTAAAGTATATCGTAGTGATAACCCGCAAATTTCTAAGGGACGTTTTCGTGAATTTTATCAATGTGATTTTGATATCGCTGGTAATGACACGGGTACAAATATTTTTGATATGGAAATTTGTGATTTGGCAGTTGATGTTATGACAAGATTAATTGGTGACAATTTTGTAATAAAATTTAATCACCGTACAATTATTGCAGATTATTTAAGCAAGTTAAATATTCCATCCGATATGTTTGGTTCAGTTACATCGAGTATAGATAAATTAGATAAAAAATCAATCGATGAAATTAGACAAGAATTAATAAATAAATTTTCCGATTACGCTGATAATGTGATGGTCGATGATATAATAAACTTTATCAAAAATATTTCATCCTTCAATGAAAATAATAATTATTGGGGAGACAGACTAAACTATTTACATAATAATCATTTCATATCGGATGAAACATACAACATGTTTTTAAAAATAATGACACAACTTTCATCAATGCAAATAGATAAATACTTTTCGTTTGAACCATTATTAGCAAGAGGGTTGGATTACTATACCGGAATTATTTTTGAGGGATATTATTATGACAAGAATGTAATGGAATCCGCTATTTGTGGAGGAGGGAGATATGACAATCTTATCGAAAAATTTTCAAATCATGGAAAAATTCCCAGTGTAGGATTCTCTTTAGGTGTCGAAAGAATTATAACAATATTAGAAATTACTGAAAAAGATTTTATTAAACAATTAAGTGAATCAAACAATCCAGAAGTATACATTTGTACTATAGGACAAGATATGGTCAATCAAAGAATTAGATTAAGTTCACTATTTAGAAAAAAAGGTGTCAATTGTATAATGAGCCATAGTGAAAATCCTAAAATGGGTCATCAACTGGCCGATGTATTTAATAACAATATTAAATTCATGGTTGTTGTTGGAGATAAAGAATTAAAAAACAATCAGTTAACAATTAAAAAGATATCCACAAAAGAACAATTTACTCTCGATTTTAATGATGCAGTTAATTATGTCTTGAACCAATTATAATTTTTTTATAAAACTAAAATAAAATAAAATTATGCAGGAACAGATGAAAATATTTTCGGAATTGTTTCTCGTAATGGTAAATTAGATATATTCCTTGTGTTATGTTTCAATTTATTGTACCTATTCGATTTGATCATTCTTGTTTTCCAATCGGATGATCCATACGAATCATCATTTTTTGATGGAATTTGAGGCTGTTCTCTGTCACGATCACGATGATCACGATGATCACGATGCTGATATTTTTTTTCACCATGGAACTTGACTTGATAACTGCGGAAACTTTTATATGATTCGCTACCGCCGGTGATTTTATGGTACATATTGTATAACGAAATGAGGCCATTATACAATTTATCCACCACTTCCTTCTTGAAACAATACTTATCGACTAGTAGTTTTGTCATCTGTGAAATATTTGGCATGTGAATATCCGTATTAATCGACTGAGGGTCGATCACTTTGGCATTAATATAATATTCCCGGACTTTTTGCCATAGTTCAATAAAATTCCCAGGAATATTTATGTGGTTGTTTCGTTCTGCTTCTGTCTTGAGATAAGCAACAACTTTTTCAACATCGAGATCGAATTTAGCAAACAATTCGATCATACACGAATCCGTATTTTCAAATCCAGTTATGGCTTTATTGTAATCTGTGCCACACAAAATTGACAGATCAATAAAATTCTCGTTCGTAAATTTATCAATTTGAGGTAATCCTTCCTCTTCTCGAATTTTATTTATTTTTTTTTTCATGGATGTCAATATATCCGTTAGTTTGAATTCCATATACATCGCATTCTTTCGCGAAAAATCTTTTACGACTCGATTTGCACCAAAAAGTAAAAGATCAGAGTCATTGCCAATCACACCATGGCATACAGAAGGATCACATGCAAAAGCTGCACATTGTGGGTCGGCTTCACCATATGATACAACTGTGGGCAATCCAAATGCTTTCATGAGTTCAATCGATTCATTGTAATGACGTCCTTGTAATGAAACACATCGTTTATTTTGTTTAATGTATTCATCACTATTTTTATCATCGAGACGATCCCTTTCTTCTTCGGCTTTTTCGCGATTTTGCTTCCGTTCAAGTAATTTCGCTTTTTTAAGTTCCGGAGCTTTTCCGTCGAAAACAAGAACTGGAAAAATATTTCTATCAATAGTCAGAAACACAACCAAACAAACCGCTATAATGTGGGAAATTGAATCCTCAAAATCTACAAATTCATTTACTGCTGAACTATTATCATCATCCAGTTCGTCATCAGAATTACTATCGAAACCGTCATCGCCAGATTCCACATCGACATTTTGATCCGACTTGATATCTGTCTCCGCGGATGAGGAATCATTATTAAGTTCATGTTTGTGTAATCCAATAGTTTGTAACATTTTTGTGATATCGATGTATTCGTGCACTTCCTTAAGTGTTCCACGTTTTCGTTTTCTGTTACCAATCATATGTCTATATAATTGGTTTGCCATATCAATGGCTTGTTTTGTTCCTTTTAACTCACAACTATGACGTGGTGTGCCACAATCTTGATGTCGTTTAAATATGTTTTGTCCTCCCATGTTGGTGTAAAGTAAGTAAACTATTCGAATCGTTAAATCCTGTATGGAATTAAGGCTACTATGAACAAAATAAGAAAGAATATACCATAAAATCAAATTATCAATTTTATCTATAGAACTTTTATTAGACACTTGTATGATTATCCTCCTTTTTAATAAGAATTGAATAATAAGTAAATTTTATTTTACTATCGCATACAACCAATAATTTTTCTGCGCTAGTAACATTCATATCTAAATTATTTTCAGATTTTTCTTTATAGTCATCATAAATATAATTTTTATTGTATTTTAAAACACATACACCTCTTGGTGAATGATTTAATTTTGTTAATAAAACTGGTACACCGAAAAAATTTAAGCCAAAGAAATATGGTACGGACCATACATGACCACGTTTTCCGTATGAAGATATAAAATATAATTGATCATGTCCGTTAAATGCAACACTTGTTATTACTGAACTTATTGCTATATCACGTTTAATTTTATTATTTCTACACAATCTATAAAAATCAATTACTGCTAATACACTTGTGTGCTTTAAAGGTACTGTTGGTCCTCCATTGTGTTTTTCCATTGATGATGTTAATATAAATATTTTTCTTTGTGAATGTGTATGACTACATATTAATTGGACAATTAAATTGAATTCGCATAATTGAACAAATCCTGCTAAATGATAACATTCACGACATTTACATACATCCGTATATTTGTTATTAATTAATTCAACAACTTGTTCGCGTAGGTCGGTATCATTATTAATACTAAAATATTTTTGCTCAATTTTAGATCTATTTTCACTTATCAATACAACTGAGAATTGATTTTTTGGAATAATACATAATTCTTTGGGTGAATCCCTTAGTCTGTTGATAAATTTAGCGTTCGTGATATGAGAATTTGATGACTTTGTATTAATAGATTCTACAGGTGAGATGTTGATTTGTTCACTTGGTCCAAGTAATTTTGTTAATCCATTGTTATATGTTTTTGTTTTTATTTTATTTAAAGAAACAGATGGATTTGTTGTTGATACCAATATAGAATCCTGATCAAATTGGGTGATATTTGTGATGTGTATACCATGTCCTGATATTTTAGGATCAGTATTGTATAATAATTTCTTAATAGCAGTTATCATATTTATATTTATTAGAATACAATAAATATTTATTTTTGGTGGGTATAAAATCATTATATATTTTAAATAAAAAAAATCGAATGTGATAGTAACTCTTCCCTTAAAAGCATAAAAAATGAAATTCTATATATATATTTTATATAAACATTCATTAACATTATAAGTATTATATACAGCAACAAATGGAAGAAAATAATGCATCATTTTTGAATGATTTCGTGATCAATTATGATAATGGAAACCCGGTCTTCAATCCAGAAAGTGATGATGGATATATTGAATATAAATTGCGTCTTGATCATATTGATCCGAAACGTTTAACACAAATGGTTTCACAAATGCGGTACCGTGTTCAGGAAGGTTATTTGGAAACAGGAAGACATAATGCATATTATTTCATTGGTGTTGATGATTCAGGATTAACAGGTTATATAACCAAAGAAGTATTAGATAAATCATTGATTATTCTTGATGAAATCGCTAAAAGGAATAATTTTATTATTAAACATTGTGATAAATATATTTTTAACAATAAGTGGTTTGCCATTGCATTGATTACTAAAAAAAATATTAACAAAATTAACGAATTACGAACTATTTTTTTGGGCCCATCATATCATGGCAAAACTACGACAATTAGTGTTTTGACATATGGTGAAAAAGATAATGGCAATGGGAGTGGTAGATCATCAGTGTTTAAACACACACACGAATGTACTACTGGTCTTACATCGAGTATTAAACATGATATTATTGGTCTTGACAGTATAAACAATTTGAATAATTACAGATCCAGTGCTTTCTGTACATGGGATAGAATAGTTGAATCATCAAACAAAATCATAAGTTTAATTGACTTACCCGGTCTAATTAAGTATTTTCGCACAACAATTTATGGTATTTTATCAAATAAACCGGATGTATTTGTTATTGTTATAGATATTAACTCGGAATTGAATCAAGATGTAATATTATTTATTAAATTAGCACTTTGTATCAAAATTAAATTTATCATATTATTTACTAAATCGGACATGTTAGTTGATAAAGAACCAAAAATACAGAAAAATCTCTATATTGATTCATTGTATAACATGTTCCCACATTTCAAAACATATTATATAGATAGTTTTGTCATTTCGAATACTACCCTCCAATATCACAACGAATTTATTGTTGCACTGAACAAAATAACAGTGAATGATATTAGTTTAAAATATGAACAAAATCCAAATAACACAAATAATGCAGATTTTATGATAAATAATGTATTTGGTAATTCTGGTAATACGGGAAATATTGTTAGTGGTATTATGACATCTGGTGTTATTGAAATAGGAAATAAATTAAAAATAGGTCCATATTATGGCGAATTCTATGATGTTATTGTCAAAACTATTTATAAAAAACAAATATCGTCAAATTGTATAACAAATGGTGAAATGGGTTCTTTAGAACTACAATTAGATGATAATATAGAAATAGATAAACATATGTCACTCATTTCTCAATCGATATATGAAAAATTGAAATCAGTTAATGATCATTTTGTTGTAAAACTAGATCATTTGTCAGAACAACCATTTCTTGAAGATTCTGATTGCCAATTACGTATTGGTCATCAATATATGTTATTTGTTGGCAATGTTATTGAACCCGTATTAATTATATCAAAGACTTACGTTCCCGAAGACAAAGATGAGGATACATACTGTCTGTCACTTCGATTTTCAAAATATGGTAATAAAAATAATTCATACAGTAAAAATAATTTAATACACATAAGAAATGATGATAAATGTTTATTAAAATGTGACAATAAAAATGAAATGTATTTTTCCGGTAAAATCCTTTAATTTTGCTCTCTTATTTTATTGAGTTCAATTATTAAATCTGTTTGTTTTATCAATATTTCATCATGTGTAATAATAATTATTATTTTACCTTGTTTTGACATTTCTTTTATTTGTGTTATGTACCACTTTTTTGTTACATCATCCAAATTATTTGTCGGTTCATCAAATATATATATGTCTTTATCTTGTAACAGAGCATTCAATAATTGTATTTTCTTTTTTTCTCCTCCGCTTATTGACTCACCATTCATCCCTATTTTTCTTTCAGAATTTGTAATAACCCATTCTCTTATACCCATTTTTTCGCTCAATTTTATCACATCATTTTCATTCGATTTTGTACCGTACAATATATTATACATTACAGATTTATCAAATAATTGAGAATCTTGGTATATCATACTAATATTTTCACGTGTTTTCATTCCATTCATATGAATCCATTCATCTGAATCGGTCGGTTTATATTCAAGATTCCAACATTTTAAATCATTCATTCCTAATAAGGAATATACGAGTGATGTTTTTCCCGATCCATTTTTCCCAATAATTGATGTTATTTTATGTCTCTCAACAATGAATTCGTGTCCATTCGAAGGAACAACATTATTTTCATATATTATTTTTAATTTATGTATTTCCTTCATATTGTCCTCATTCATTGATGTTAACTCAATTTTATTTTTTTCATTGTTTAAATCAAATATTATCTTCATTTGATGATGATGTTTTTTGTAATCGTCCCATATACTTTTTAGATTAATTGTATAATATATGAAATTATTAGAGTTTGTACCCAAAAATATTAAATCAATAGGTTTTATCATTAATGATGACACACTTTCTGCGCCCAATATATATATCATACACGTCATAAAATTACCCGTCAGATCGGGTATGAGAGTCATCACATTTGTTAATTTCATATCATAATTTTTTGTTATTTCTCTCTGTTTATACGAATCAGTAATTTCATTTTGTTCAAAACATTCAGTTTGCGATGTTTTAATATGTTTAATATTGTTTAATCTCTCGATATGTTCTTGTTTCATTAATGTATCATGTAGATAAAATTTTGTATAATTTCGTTCCTTTATTTCTAATATTTTATGTATTATAATTGTCGAAACAAAACTGATTATTAGCATTGTTGCAACAGTTTTGAATGAAAATTCATAAATTCCGTAAATGTAGTAACATAAATATATGATATATCTCGGCAAGTTCAATATCATCTTCTCATAAACCGATTCAAAAATGTAATATAAATCATGTAATGAAATAAGTTTATTTTTATCATAAATTTGCAAATCAGTTAACTTGTATCTCAACATATTTGACATTGCATTAGAAAACAGAGTTGAAATAGTTTTATTTATTAATTTTTTGGTGTAATAATATGTTCCCAAATGTATAAATTCGATTAACAAAAGGCCTAGAAAATATTTAATTATTTCAGTATAAAATTCTGATAAATCACTTTCTGTATTTAAATTCGATGCAATTTTATATATTGTTCTATATAAAACAATCCTAACAAAGAAAATTATAGAATGTATTAAACTACATAAATATGTCCATCTATCAATATATTTATATAAATTATACATAATATGTGCTCTATGATATATTATTTCATGTCTAATAGTTGATTAATATCATCTAAATATTTATCAATTTTTTATTTTAACAGTTTTGATTCTCATAGATTAAATTTGATCAGATGACGCAAAAACATCTATTTTTAAATGTATTTTTTAATATATTTTTTATACTTATCGTCATTTACATAATCATAAATATTATGTAAATATTATATTTAAAATATAGATGTCGTTGATAAATTTTTTTACACAATTTTTATGTGTTTTATTTTCTCCCCCCCCTCCCTCTGCATATTTTTCATAAATGTAATTACCCCACGAAATAGCTATTTTTATAGCGCTATAAATATGCTATAGCGCTATAAATATGCTATAAAATAATACTATTTAAATAAATATTATATATGTATATGTATAATATAAACACAATAATGGTCGAGTATAAATGTGATCGTTGTCACAAATCATTTAATAAAAAGCATAATTATGATGTTCACATTAATAGAAAATATCAATGCGGTTCAATAAGCCAATCCGAGCCAAAAGATAGCCAAGATTTAGCCAAATTGGTTAAAATAAAAAATAATATAATATTTTGTGATGATAAGATTGTGCATAGAGTGGAGCCAATACAATGTAATTATTGTAATCAGATATTTACATTAAAAAATTCGCTTGCTAGACATTTGAATAATAGATGTAAGATTAAAAAAGAAGACACAAATAAAAAGGAAGAGATATATCAATTATTGTTAAAACAAATGAAGGAACTAGAAGAAAATAATAAAAAACAAATGGATGAAACTAATAAAAAAATAAATGAATTAATGAATGAAAATTTAAAATTAAGAAAAGAAATAGCAAAAAGTAAAGTAATTAATAATTCAATTAATAATGGAATAATAAATAATATTGACAAACAAAATATAAATTCGAATAATCAATTAAATAATATAACAAATAATAATTTACATATTAATCTAATTGGACATGGAAAAGAGGATCTTTCGTTTATTACAAATGATCAAATGAAAAAAATACTGAATAAGGGATTTAAATCTATTGAAAATCTCACCCAAATAATTCATTTCGATAAAAACAGACCAGAAAATCATAATATATATATTAGTAATATAAAAGATTCATATATCATGATGTATGATGGTATTGATTGGAAATTAATGAATAGAGAAAATTGTCTTCAAGATTTGTATGACGATAAAAGTGATTACTTGGTTGAAAAATTTGAAGAATTACAAGGTAAACTCGATGAGTCAACTCTAAAACGATTCGGAAATTTTTTAAGTAGAAAAGATGATGATAAAATAATAGAACAAACAAAAAAAGAAATTAAATTAATTTTGTACAATAATAGAAAAATTCCTGAAGAAACTAGAAAATTATTGAGATTGAATGATGAAAATATGATTGAATAATTGTATGATCATTAAAAAATAATATAAAAATAATTAATTTGTGTCATCTGTCTGTTGATTACTTTGTTCTCTACGTTCCTTACGCCGCTCAGCTTTTGCTTGTTTTTTTGTTTTGAGAAGTTCTGTTCCTTCAAATATTTGTTCTATATCACATGTTATTTTGTATTCATTGTCTTTAGCGAATTGAATAATTGTCATCATATTAATATCTCTACCTTTTAGTAAAACAACATCGTCATCATTGATTGTTTTATCTCCTCGTTCAATAATTGTTTTAAATGATGATACAGATTTTATCATTGTTTTTCCTATTTTAAATTCTTCTTCAGCGATAATGTACGTAATTAAGTTCCATTTCGATCTAATCGATGTCTCCTCATTAATGAAATAATTTTTTAATTCTTCCGTTAATTCTGTCATAAATGTTGGTCTTGCATTGAGATATAAACATGCATAATGGAAGGCTCTTTCAAATAGTTTGTGGATAATCGCTCCGCGTCCCTTGGAACTGGGTGTTATATCATCATTCAATGAAAAAATAATACTGCGAATATGATCACTAATAACACGATATGCAGTCATTGTTTCATCACTCAATGGTACACCTGTAATGATATAAATTTTATCAAATATTTCTTTGAATATATCTGTATCATAATTAGAGGTCTTACCCTGAAGAGCACAAACCAATCGTTCAAAACCCATCCCGGTATCTACATGTTTATACTTCAAATTGACAAATGAGCCATCTATCTTCCTTTCATACTCCATAAAAACTAAATTCCATAATTCGATCACTGTAGGATCATCTTTGTTAACTAAATCAGCTACATTTCTATTTCCGATGAGATCATAATGTATCTCAGTACAAGACCCACAAGGTCCTACTTCAGCCATTTCCCAAAAATTTTCTTTTTCAAATGGTAAAATTCTGTTCTCGCTAAGATACTGTTTCCATATATCTCTAGTTTCAGTATCTGCATCAAGAACTTGTGATCCTTCGAATCCAGAAAAATACGTAACATAAATTCTGTCGGGATCGAGTCCAAATATATTAACTAATAAATGCCAAGCGTGTTTGATTGCATCTTGTTTAAATTTTGTATTATTTCCATCACAATTAAAATGCCAATTACCCATCATTTCAAACATTGAATGATGATATGTGTCTTTACCAACTTGATCAAAATCATTGTGTTTTCCTCCTGCTCTTATACAACGTTGAATATTACACACCAAATCGCTCCCTAGCTTATTAGAATTTTCTCCAATAAATATAGGTTTAAATTGGTTCATACCGGAATTGGTAAATAAAATGGATGTGTCATTATTCGGTGGTATAAGTGATGATTGAGGAACAATAATATGTTTCTCTTTTTCAAAATATCCTGTAAATGTTCGTTTAACATTTTCTTTTGTCCACATCATTTTAAAAAAATAATATCTTGAATTATTTGACTATTTGATTTTTTAATTAATAATCAATAACTTCATGATTTAATTAATCAATTTTTTATTTATAAACAAATTATTCAAATTTTAGAAATTTTAATTTTATTAGTACTTTTTGAATTAAATTTTAATATTTCATTGTCACTGGAATAGTGAACTAAATGAAAAACATTTAATTTTTATAAAATCTTGTTATTATTTTAATGTACTCAGTGTTTAACAGTAGATAATCTCCTTTTGAAATATTAAAAGTGATCAAGCACAGGTAAATAAAATGAAATCATTATAAAATGAAATAATTTTATGATATTGTGCCTGAAAAACAGTAAAACAATATACGCGAATTGATCATAAAATGATTCATAAAATTACTATTTTTATATATTTTTATGAATCATTTTATGATTTCATCGCGTGATCACATATATAAATTATAAAAAAAATCTGATGTTATGATATTACTATGGAACATTTCTTATAATGTTATGGAACAACTCTCGTTGGATCGCGTGGGAATAATGACGTTTCTCGAACGTTTTCTAAATCCAGGAATAACATCACAATTCTTTCAAGACCGAATCCACATCCACCGTGAGGTCTCGATCCATATTTAAACGATTCTAGATAGTGATATAAATATTGGGGATCTAATTTTAATTCTTTTAATCTATCAACAAGTTGAGTGTAATTATTTATTCTTTGTGCACCTGAAGATATTTATTGTCCTCTCATTATGACATCAAATGAGTGACTATAAATACTATCATTCGCAGGCATCGTGTAAAAAGGTCTCACGCAAAGAGGATATTTATCCAAAACAAATAAATCGTAGCCAAATTGTTCCTTAACTAATCTCCCCAATTCCTTTTCGTTTTGTGTTGACAAGTCATCCAAAAAAGACTGTTCAAATCCGGCATTTTGTAATAATGTTACACCGTCCCTGAAGTCCAAAATAAATGGTTCTTGACTGTATTTGAGGTCCTCCAACTTATGGAGAGATTTAATGTAATCAATGTCCTTTTGATATTTTTTATTTATATTTTCGAATACATGCACTAACATTCCCCAAAATGTTCTAATTATTTCGTGATAATCCACTTCTCCATTGTTTGGAGATAGAGCCATTTCAATATCTAAACCAACAAATTCACAAAGATGGCGATGGGACGCACAATTTTCAGCTCGAAAAACAGGCCCTATCTCAAATACTCTGTTAAAATCAGCGTTAATACACATTTGCTTATATAACTGCGGTGATTGAGCCAAAAATACATCAGTATTAAAATAATTGACCTTAAATACGGCGGCACCACCTTCTGAAGGCGTTCCAATTATTTTAGGACTATGTATTTCCATAAATCCCTCTTGTGTCAGATGATTTCTGAAAAATTCACAGACACCCGATTGTACTTTAAAAATACAATTATTAAATGGTGCTCTTAAGTCAAATGCTCTATTATTCAATCTAGTATGTAAATGCACTTTATTTCTTCTGGATTCCGCTTCTTCTGAAGTCTCCGTATGTCGTTCATCAGCGGTTGAATTGTACAAATGATTAACATCTTCTAATGCGAATGGCAACTCGAGAACTGTATCTGAAATAAGTTCGACTGATGTTATTTTAAATTCGAAATTTTTGTGTGATGTGAAGTTGACCTGTTTTATGTTGTCTGGTAGTTGTATTACGACACCTCCAATTTTTACATACGCTTCAGTTTTTAATCCTGCACATTTATTAAATAATTCGATTTCAGGATCGGGTTCGATGTTTGTATCTATTTGTATTTCTTTTTTTTGTTTTGGTTTAGAAATTACACATTGAATCGACTGAATTTGGTCACGTAAAATAATAAAACATACTTTTGGTAAAGCACGAATGTTATGTACTCTTCCATGTATTTCGATGTTTGAATTAATCAACGACTCACTGATTTCGTTAATTTTGTAAACTCGACCCATATTTGTATAGTTCTCGATGTAATATGTTTATCTTTATTTTATCGTAAAATAAAGGTATAATAAATAATACAAATTCAATTTTTAATTAAATTAACTAGTTTATTTTTTTGATCCCTTTTTTGATCCTTTTTTTGATCCTTTTTTAGATCCTTTTTTAGATACTCTGCGTTTACCACCAGCTTGGGCCATATGTTGTGCGTGTTGTTTTGGTGTTAAAACTGCTGTATCATCAACGATATTTTTAGCAATAGATTTAAGATGATGAACTTTATCCAAAAGAATTCTGATTTCTTTTTTTTCTAATTCACTACCTAATTTATCAACTTCTTGTGTAAACAATTGTATTTTTTGATGTAATTTGTGAAGACAGTCGACGTATTTGTTGAGTTTGTCAACATGACCATAGCTTGCACACAAAACAACTTTACCGAATTTTTCTTCGAGACAACAGAAACACTTTACTAAACCGAAACAGGTCAAGTGTCCTTCCATTTCAACATCTTCTAATTCTGCCATTTGAATATTATATATATAATATATATAAAAATATATTTCTTATAATTAAATTATTTATTTAAACACAATTTATATTTTTAATTAATTCACTTCGATAATTTTGCGTATTCAGTAAATTATTGAATTATTTTATTTTTAAATATAGAAAAATAAAATTTATGGTTTAAGATATATATATAAGATGAGACCATCTATACTTGGTTTATGTTTCGCCGGATTAATAATCCTCATTGCTATTATCTACATCATTTACTGCCTTTGCACAATGGATAGAGAACCACTCGACAGATATCAAATAATTATGATATTGCTTGTTCTTGCAATTGCTGCCAGTCTTCACGGTCTTGCTCATAATTATGCTGAAGTAAGTTTCAATTATAATCCTCTACAAAATTAAAAAAACTTTATATTTTAAATAAATTAAATAAATTAAATAAAATTA
>Ga0182016_10004592_pt1 | contig 15206 bp, 9 predicted proteins | sample 712S2MmetaG_FD_120491 | JGI IMG/M metagenome (GOLD analysis project Ga0182016, IMG submission 120491) | Permafrost microbial communities from Stordalen Mire, Sweden - 712S2M metaG | ecosystem: Environmental > Terrestrial > Soil > Wetlands > Permafrost | place: Sweden: Stordalen | collected...
AGGGATCCAAACAATATGATAAGAAATGTTAAATTTACAGTTACCGTTAGAAATATATTTATTAGATGACATTAAATATAATTAATAAACGAATCTTTAGATGTGTAAACAAACATGAACCGATGGAGGATTTATCATCCCCGGATTAAAATCTAGGGCTTTCCCAATCCCCCTTTTTGTAATTTATTTGAGAATTAGTTTTAAATCATTTTCTATATCATCAGATGGTGTTTCTAAGATGATGGGAATATTTAATTTTTTAAAATAATGGACAATGTATAATAATCCATCTTTACCTATTTTTCCTTTTCCAATATTTTCATGTCTATCAATATTTGAACCGACTTCATTTTTGGAATCATTTAAATGTATTAAACCAACATATCTCAATCCTATTAATTCTTCTAATGCTTCCAGATATAATAATATCGATGCTTCTTTCGATAAATCATAACCTGCAGCAAATATATGACATGTATCTAAACATATTCTAAATCTATCACTAATTTGTGTATTTTTTAATCTAATTATTTTTTTAAAGAAATGAGCAAAATCTTCTAATTTATAACACATTTCAGAACCTTGCCCTGATGATGTTTCAAGAAATATTTTTACTGAATCATATTTTATGGTTTGTTGATTTATATATAAAAGACTCGTATACATATTATTGTATGCTTCTTCTTTCGTTAATTCCAATTGTTTGCCCATATGTATAACTATTCCAATAGCTTTTAGTTGATGGGCAAGTATTATTTCTTTTATAAATTGATGTATCCAAATACTATATTCGTCCCAATTTCTTGCAAGATTTATAGTATATGATGCATGAACAACGTATTTACCATCATAATTTTTTATATCTGAAATTGATGTTTTAGCCGACGAAACAAACACTTGTACGATACTACATTTTTGCACATTATCGTTTTCTTTTGCATCGATAAGAGTACTATCAACATGAATACCCATCATTTTATAGTTTTATAGTTTTATAATTTTATAATTTTATAATTTATATATATTAATAACATGATAAATTAGAATTTTTAATCTAATGTTACACAATTTATTGAATGTACTGAAATATAAAAATTGAAACTAAAATATACTATGACATAAACAGTTCGTTATATATGTTAATATATTAATATAGATATATTGACCTTACAATATTTAAATATTTAAATATTTCTACACCACCGGTTAATGTTTTTAGTTGATAAATATTCACCCAGTTGTATAAAAGAATCTAAATTCCATAATGATTTACTAGAGAGATTAAATCATATGAGTAAAAACGAGTCAATTCCACACATATTACTATGCGGACCAAGCGGTTCTGGTAAAAAGACAATTATAAAATTATTACTTGAAATGATGTATGATATTAATGTTCATAAAACTGAAGATACTGTTTATAGAGTTATAGGAAGTGGTAATAAAGCTACGGAAGTAGTTGTTAAACAAAGCGATTATCATATTGTAATTGAACCGAATAATAATAATTTTGACAGATATTTAATCCAAGATATTGTCAAAGAATATGCAAAGAAAATGCCACTTGGTGTTTTTAAAACACGAAAAATATTCCGAACAGTTTTAATAAATAATATAGATAATTTGTCTTACTACGCTCAAACATCTTTACGTCGCACAATGGAAAAATATTCTAGTACATGTAGATTTATTATGTGGTGTACATGTTCAACACGAGTTATCGAACCTCTTGTTAGTAGATGTATATTTTTTAAACTCAATGCTCCATCACACCAACAATTATTCTCCTATATAAATGATATTTCATATAAAGAAAAAATTAAATTGACCATAGAGGATTTCACATATATATTAGATAATGCGCGTGGAAATATAAAAGAAGCTTTGTGGTTATTAGAATTAATAAAAATAGGATTCGGTAAAAAAAATATATATTATCACACAATAAATTTGATAACATCTATGATTATATCGCATGATATAAAACAAATAAATATTGTATTAAAAGATAAGAATGATAAAAGATTATTTTTAAGGGATCTTTTGTATAACATAATGATAACAAATATTTCAGGATCAAAAATATTAAAAGATATAACTGAAAAACTATGCGATAATAATGACATACCAGATGAGTGTAAATACGAAATTGTTAGAGTGATGGCATATTTTGAACATAACATAATAAGAGGTAGACGCATGATTATGCATATTGAGGCACCAATACTAAAAATAATGAGAATATTATACAATTATGAACAGGAACATCCCGAGTATAAACCAGTGTTTGAAAAATATTATATAGAACAAGAGATTGAGGAAGAAGAAATTATATTAAAAAAACCAGAAAAAGAGCAAAAAACAAAACCTAAGAAAAAGAAAGCTGACGAAGAAATAAAGAAAACTATTAAAGTTAAAACAAAAAATGCACTGGAAGAAACAGAACAAAAAATTGTATTAAAAAGTGTGTATATGACAAATAGTAAGTAATTAATTTATTTATTAAAAAATTGATTATTATAATAGTTAATACATCTTTATTATTAAAATTACAGAAATAACTAATTAGACAAAATATTAACCAAAAAATGTGTGGAATATGGGCTTTTATTCAGAAAGATTCTTCAATTCAAGTAAAAAACTCATACGACGCATTCAAACGAATTCAAGAAAGAGGACCAGATCGTTCATTTTATGTTGAACACGGAGAACCATATAACGCAAAAATTGGTTTTCATCGTTTATCGATTATGGATCCATCGATAAAAGGTGATCAACCATTTGTTTTTGATACAGGAAAACGAGTCGTAAATGTTATTTGTAATGGTGAAATATATAACTTTAAACAAATTGCCGAAAAATATAATATCGAACTAAAATCAGGTTCTGATTGCGAAGTGATTCCTCATCTCTATATTAAATATGGAATTGAGACAGTGATAAAAGAAATTAGAGGTGAATTTGCTTTTGTTATAATTGATGTCGAAAAAGAATCTGGAGATGCAGAAATATACTGTTCACGTGATCCACTAGGAATTAGACCATTGTTCATTTTTGTTGATCCAGAAGGTAATTATATTAATTTTTCTTCTGAACTAAAAGGTCTTGTTGCTGTATATAACAAAAATGTTGTAACAAAGGAATCCGTTAACATTGTCAAACCAGCTCATTATATGTTGATTACTCGTGTAAATGGTGAATTTATTGTACAATACGAAAGAAAATATTATGAATTTCCTCGTATTAAAAAAAGAGATACATATGAAACTGATTTAGATAAAATTAAAAAATCAGTTCTCGATGCCTTGACATACAGTGTAGAATGTAGGATGCATGCCGATCGTCCAATTGGCTGTGCACTTTCTGGGGGATTAGATAGTAGTTCAATCGCGAGCATTCTTGCTAATGCTTTAAGAAAAGAAGGGAAGGGTCGTATACTGAAAACGTTCAGTATCGGTTTGGAAGGATCAACTGATGAACCATATGCTAAAATGGCAGCAGAATATATTGGTAGTGAACATACACATTTTAAAGTCACACAAGATGAGTGTATTGATGCTATTAAAATTATTATTTACAAAATAGAAACATATGATTTGACGACAATAAGGGCATCAGTTTTCCAATATTTATTATGTAAAAAAATATCACAAACTACTGACATAAAGGTTGTTTTTATTGGTGATGTTAGTGATGAAGTAACAGGTGGCTATTTATATTTCCATTCTGCACCGAGTCCAGAAGATGCTCATCATGAAAACGTCAGACTATTAACAGAAATAGGCGAATATGATGTCAAGAGAGCAGATCGCGGTGTTTCAGATAATGGATTGGAAGCACGTGTTCCATTTTCGGATATAATGTTTATTGATACTTATTTATCAATAAATCCTGAATTCCGTGTGCCAATAAATGGTGTAGAAAAATGGCTTTTGAGAGAATCTCTAAAACCAGCAGGTCTATTGCCAGATTCTGTTTTATACAGGAAGAAAGAAGCATTTAGTGATGGTGGTTCAAGTGTTAAAAAATCTTGGTATCAAATTGTTCAAGAACATGCTAATCAATTATACACTGATAAATACTTCAACGACAAACAAAAATTATACAAACACAACCCACCCCCATCAAAAGAAGCTTTGTATTATAGAGAATGGTATGAATCATTTTTTGGTGAAAATGTTGATCACATTATTCCTCATTATTGGCTTCCAAAATGGGTCGGAAATATTAGTGAGCCATCAGCACGTGTTCTCCAACATTATCAAAATAAAGAAAATGCTGAAGTTCTTGAATAAGCAAAATATACAAAATAAGGAATTTTATTTATATAGTAAACTTGTTTAACTGTATCTGTATTTTGGATATGTATTAACATATTTGTAATTAGGTGTATATGTTGAGTACGATGCAAAATACAAAATGTAATAGATTATTACACTCACAATAGCTCCTACTATATAAAATATTGGAATAGAATGATTATTAAAAGTTATTTCCTTGAATTTATTTTGCTTGTGGTCATATATAAAATCAGGTTTTATTATGTACAATAACATAGTTAATATTATATATATTACGACGGCATTTACTGCCGGATTTATTGGACCAATGTAATCCATTATAATAATTATCTGTCATATAATAAAAATATTAAATCTATATATTTTTATTATTTTTATAATAAAATTATTACAGACATAGATTTAATATTTGAATAATAAATTTATAACAAAATAATTAATCATATTTTATAGGTTTATTTGTTAAATCATCAATTGTTGATCTTGTACATTGATATGATTTATATTGTGCCATATGAGGTAAATCTTCATGGAATTCTCTACCTTCTTTATCTAGGGACGATGTAAATGTCATCATACTATTATCTCTCTCTTTGTATTTATGTATTAATTCTTTCATTATTGTACCTTGATCGGTTATACCATTCAATTCAAGACCCTTGAAGTTATACCAATCGAGATTATCATAATTTACGGGTTTAGTGTCTGTTCCAGTACCTTGTCCAACATTAGTGAGGAAACCAACTACAAATATTTCTTCAATAACCATTTCATGATTTCTATCTTGTATTTTTTGATTTTGTTTTTTTGGTGTTGTTGTTATATTTGGATCTAAATCTTTAAAGAAATCTCTTTCTTCGTTAACATCATGATTTTCTGTTACAAAACTGACCCTGACTATCATTTGATCATCAACATTCTCCTTTTTAATAATAAATGTACATATATATTCTGTTTCAAATTCTGTGACATATTTTTCAACATAATCAATTTTAACTAATCTGACTGGAGAACGTTTAGCAGGCTCAGCGAATAATGATCGGGGTAATCCCAATTCGTCTTGTTCTTTATCCCAACCAGACTCTTTATGTAACTGTGGTAATGGTTCGTCCCATCCAGTATTATTTCCCCTGTAGTCGCTCACGTAGAATTCTACATCTCTATTGATTAAATTTATGAAATCTTTTACAGTTTTTTTCACCTCTTTGTGTGGAAATGGTACGACCGTTAATTTAGTTGGTGCATCTTGTATATTAAATATTTTTTTTTGGTCAGGTGCAATGTCATTAAATGATGTTAATGTGTCGCGATAATCTGTATGGAATTGCATTTCAACAAAGTGTTCGTTTAAAATAATACTTTCTTTTTTTCTATCAAGTTTATCTTTACGTGTTCTCCCAAAATCGAATGCATTAACATCAAGATCATCATATAGATAGCTATTTTTATTTTTAAGATCAGCTAAATTTCCTGGTGTTTTATATTTGTATTTTTTATTTTTAGTAGAAAGGGTATCATCATATCCATATTTTTCATCAGCGGCTTTTCCATCGAATCCCTCATACAAAGAATTATTCGAATTATTAGAATAATATGATTTATAATTTATATACAAAAAATAAACAACACCTATTATCGCAATTATTAATATTAAATCCAATATGTTCATATTTTATGTAAAATATATAAATATTTTGTTATATATTAGAAAAATATAAATATATTAAAAAAAATCAATTAATTTCATTATTTCAATATGTATTAAAGTATAAATAATCACTTGATGTCCAATCATCAAACATTCTCGGATAATAGTCACCAACTTCTTCTCCATCTTCAGCATCGACATCAATATCTAATGCTTCGGCTTCTTCCTCATCATCCACTTCTTTTTCAATTTGTTCATCACTAGGTGGTTCATCATCTTTGTATTCTTCATAAATACCGACAGTTTCAGTTTCCAATCCATGTCCTTTTTGTTCAACATCATATACATAACCAGCGCTATCAAGTATATACATGAATCTTTTAATATCATATGTATTAAATATTTCATCCATATTGAACATATTAAATACGAGACTAGTAAAATCGATGAGGAACATAACAATATTTGTTCTCAATACTTTATTTTGGTTAAAATGTAATAATTTATCAATTTCACTTACAATGTAATACAATAACATGTTACCATTTGTATCATATTTACTTATTTCTTCTACATTTAATAATCTGATATCACCAATATTTACTGCCTTATCATCCATTTTTTCTGTAAATATATTATTGTATATAACTTTCCAATGTTTGAATATTCTATGATTACCTTTATCATCTTGTATTTGCATATTAGTAATTTTTTTATTATATTTATCGAGAAGTTGCACAAATGGATCAGCTTCTTCCTCCCTATTAGGATTATAACCATATTTATCATCTTCACTAGAAGATTCCTTTTTCAATTGTGTAGAATTTTTAATTTTATAAATAAATCTCTGTACTTCAATAATTACCTTTTTAAGATTATGAATTCTTTCTCTAATTATTTCAGCTAAAATATCTTTCATTATTTCTTCTTTATCATTAATCTTACTATATGTTCCAATTTCTTGATTTTCTTTTTTAGTTCTTTCAAATCTGTCTTTTATATTGATAAAATGTGTTGTATATCCCAATAATTTCAGTCTGTTTGCAACAGAATAATTTATTTTTATTTTTCTATTCGTTTTCTTATCCATTACAAAATCTTTACTCGCTTCTTTGTAACCTAATAAAATGTGTGTTGTTGCATCGTAAAATACATCCAGTTTACCAGCTCTATGACTACTATAATATATTACATCTGTTTTGAAAAATGGATGATTACTTTTATAAAAAATGCGATTGTCTTTATCTGAAATTACTATTGGTTTATCCAAGATATAGCCATTATGGTCGTGGTCAATAATATAAACATTATCACGAAGCAATACATTATAATTATCTTTTCCTGTGTCTTCTCCTATAATTGATTGAATATTATCAATAAATTGATCGATAAATTTATACGGTTCATCGCCAGTACTATTTTTTTTGAAATGTTCGATTAGTTTGTCCATAACACCTTTGTTGTATAGATCTTCTTGTTTTATAAATTCTTTTTCTCTGTTGTTGTATAATTGTTCTTTTTGTCTTTCAGATTCTTTTTGTTTATTAATACCCTGTTCTAATTTATCTAATTCTTCGTGTGTGTAATTGTAATTTTCAGAATATTTACATTTTTCGCAAACAACGCATTTTTCATCTGTTTTTTTGTCAGATTTTTTGTCAGATTTTTCTTCCAATTTTTTGTTATCGTTATTTGTATAAAGATAGTTATGCAGTGTTCCATCAAAACAATATTTTTTAGCTAATTTAGTTAATGCAACATATTTAATATTTTTAACTATTTCTTCTGTGAGTTCTTTATTGTATTCAACATTTACTGAAGTACCACATATTTTACAAACTAATAACTTACCTTGTATTTCCCATTCATGAAATTCACCACTTGGACAATTTGTTACATTACTCGCTCTATATATTTTATTTTTCTCTTTTATTTGTTGTCTCGATGTAACAAAATATTTGGCTGTCTTACATGTTCTATAATTTGGAGAATCATATTCTACCTTTTTATTGGGAGACGGTCCTGGTAATTTTATTGGCACAACGTCTGCTAAAACATATCCCTTCCTTTCTGTTGAAACAGAACTTTTTTCACTTATTTTGAATGTATCCAGTAGTGAACTATCTATAAATGTGTCGTTCATTTTTTTAAAATATTTTGCCGATATGACATCATATAATCTCAGATTATTTGCTTCTGTACTGCTTATTTCTAACACACTATTTAATACATCTATCACAGTATGAATAATAACTTTTTGTATTTTAGGATCAAATTTCTTCTTAGTTTTAGATGTAATGGGTTTATAGATTTTTTTAAGATCTACAACTGCAGGTTTATCTTCTATTACTTCTTTTTGTTTTCCTTTAGTTTTTTCTGTTTCTGTCGCGGTTCCCGATTCATAATGCCACATATTATATTTTGTTATGAAACATGACATTATATAAAGAATATAACAAAATGTTTTATAACGCTTTACATCAATTGTTTCTCCACTATTATTTTTACGTATTTTTAGATTGTCAAATAATGTATGACCAAATTTTTCAAATATTGGATAATTACAAAACCCTTTGGTGTCTCCATACATAAATCCAATATGACTATTATTCATTTCTAACATCATCAATATAATAACATATGCGAGGACATTATTATATTTGATGGCCTTATAGTAATCTTTTTCTTTGGATGAATACACAAATATACTATTATCTAGATCAAAAACGAACAAATTGGATAAATCTCGACTTACTCCGTATGTTTTTGTTGCTTGTTGATTTCTTTCTCTGAAATTCTTCTTGAGTTTTTGATTGTTCATCATAATAATATCAATCGCGTCTTTTGTTATGGCCTTGCGCCTAAATTTGACACTATACGAAGTTCCAATAAAATATGGAATACTACAAATTGAAGCTATTTTTTCAATAGTTTTATCTATATTTCTAATGGCTAAATTATATTTTGCGTATTCTGGAATTTCTTCGAGTGGAACGTCGAGAGGCATACTAAATGTAATGAATCGTTGTGTTTCATCATCGAATGTTCCATCAAGGATGAATTTTTTAATATTCAATTGATGACTACAACTTTTACAAATATATTCTTGATCAATATTTTCGATAACATACTGTTCAATAAAATTAAATAATAAATCACCGTATTTATTTGGATCTTTTTTTCGTAGACCCGATATGTTTTCCCATGTTATATTATGTTGACATACAGCACCGTTTGCTCCGTTTTCAAGACTTTCGGTGTTATCCTCATTAAATAATTCATTTTTATAATTTCTGACGGGATTGATTTTTATTGTTTGAATTCTGGGTGGTTTTTTTTCTTGAATTTTTTGTAATTTTATAACACTTCCTGATAATCCATAAAATATATCATCATTCTCATCATAACGTGGCTCTGTTTTTTCTGCTTTGGTGTAATAAATGAGATCTTCAATTTGTTCATATAATTTGGAATCTTTGGGTATTTCTATTGTTCGTTTCTCTCTTGACTCGATTATTTTAAAAGCATTATATAAAGAAATTTCTTTAAACGAACTTATTTTTTCTGTTATTTCATAATATAATTCATTAAGCATATCATCATATAATTTTGATACAATAAATCTTATTTGTTCTTGTAAATTTTGTTTACTCAATTGTTCATATGTGTCCATTTCCGCCCTGTCTGTTTCATTATCAAAATGCCAAAATACTGACGATTGATGATGTTTTTCATTTATTTCTGATTGTTGTAAAAATTTATTTATTATTTCATAACCATTATTTGTTTTTTTACTGAGTGTTCTCACATTTAAAATGTCCCTAATTTTAAGGCAATCTAACGGTCTCATATTAGTGGGAATAACAAATCCAATTATATTTAGTGAATTATCTTTTGCTCCAGTTCTTAATTGTAGTATATTTCTTTCATTTTGTTTTTGTTCATCATCAAGAGAAACCGCGCGAATTACAGGAATTGTATTGTTCATTTGAATACTAAATCCATAATCTCTAAAATCTTTGAAATTAATGTATGGATATTTTCTATAATGAATAAGATCATTATAATATTCATTATTTTCAATACTTCTTTTCCCTTGATTTAATAATTTATTTATAATTTTTATTTCTTCATTATTATTATAAAGAACCGCTCTTCTATCAGCCAGAGGATTATGAAATAATTTTTTAATATCTTGTTTAATTTTTGGATCTTTCTTTGCACTATCAGAATATAATTCTGATGCTCGATCTATTTTATTTACAATATATCTTATTTTAGTATCTTCCTTTTTTTTAGCTTTTGTTGGATCAGAAATTTGTTTATCATATTTTTCACTATCTTTATGATAAAGAAGAAAATCATCAACAACTGGAACTAAAATGCGAGAATTAATTAAATGCAGTATTTTATCATCAACATTTATATCAATAATTTTTAAACTATTCTGTTCAGTTAAATAACCCCAAAATTCATGTGCTAAACCACGCACCATTTCTTTTTTTGTGAATAATGCTTCAACACTACTAAAATCGATATGTTGTGTTCTCGGTATAACAATATCGATAAATGTATATTCTCCTCCTTCATTTTCTACGGTTTCTAAAATACGGAACACATCCTCTTTTTCGGTTTTTTTGTATATTAGAAGAATAATAATAGTTTTAATAATATTATGCACTTGATCGTTTACATTCCCGTTGAGATTTTCAAGTCTGTAGGCTGAATCAATATAATCACTACCTAAATTGTTTAATAGAGAAATAGCATCTTTATACTCTAATTTACCCGAAACTGCATTTAGTTTGGCAGAATCCATATCGACAAGATAAATAATATTTTTAACTAATTCATTATATTTAATAAGCAATGCGTTATTTTCACTATTAAAAAAATTGTCGACTCTAAATGGATACGCCACTTGATTTTTTGTAAATTCCACAACATTGTTGATATATGTGTCATTTTTTCCTGTATAAAATGCACCCAGTGTCAAAAATAAATAAAATGTTATGTATCTTTTAATAATATTCAATATAGTTTTTACATTGTCTTCATTTTTAACCAACTCCTTTATCTCATTTACATTTATAGTTTTAACATAATCTATAAGGATATCATTGATATCTTTCTGATATTTTACGAAATTCTGCTCTTCAAGAAGTTTACTTAATCGCTTATTTTTATCTTTGATTACTATATTTGTATAAAAGTCATCTATAATTTTATCAAGAAGATCATCAATTTTATTAATATACATTAATACAAACTAACTTTATAAAGTTGAATTATAATATAATAATTGAATATATTTTTTATAAAATTATCCGAATATTTTTTTGGAAAATATAAGTGTATTTATAACATTACTACATGTTATAATAACACTTTTAATTAATCCTGAGGATTCGTTCTCAACAAATATATTTTAGATGAAACACTTTTATTGCAGTTTTAGGTTCAATACTTATATTACAATTAAATTATTTAAAATTATTTTAAATTATTTTAAATAGGTTGCATATAATGTTGAATAGATTCATAATGAAAAAAATAAAATATATGTTCATAGTAGAAGATGTCATATATGTACTTAAAAAGTATTAATAATACCCTTGAGAATCTGTCAAAACCACAAATGGAAATAAAATATAATTATAATATTACAGAGAATAAAGAATTTATGCTTATATATCCTAATACAGTAAACGCATCAAATTCAAATGTTCCAGACATACAATGTAAAAACTATAACACAAATAATGTTTTACCAGATAAACACGAATTATTTTGTAAAAAACTAAGTAGCATAGATATATTTAAACATGTTACAAGCGTCATTGTCTCAAAATCTAATAATAAAATAGTAACATATTTTACAAAAAATTCATCAATTAATTCAGATGCTAAAAACTGTTTAAATAGTACAAAGACTTGGGATAACTTGGTAATTAGTGAATGTTTTGATGCTCCAATAATTAAAATATATAATGATCCCAGTACAAATGAATGGTATATATCATCAGAATATAATATAGACGCAAATACAATTTATGGGAAAAATAAATCGATCCGAGATATATTCAATGAAATCAATAAAAATATATTCGATGAACTCGATAATAGATTTGTGTATCAATTCATATTATTACACAATAAATATAAAAATATTGTTCAATATAATAATCTTGGGAATGATTACAAAGAATTAGTATTACAGAATGTAACATTGAACGGACTTTATGTAGAAACTTTATTTGATAACCAACCGAATGAATTCGATATTGAAAAATATATTGAAGATCATATTGATGAAGTAATAATAAAAAAAAATTTAATGAAGCCAACAATTTATAATTTTTCGTGTTACAATGAATTTATCAATACATTAGATAAAATAAACTATGATAATGTTATTTATAAAAGGATTTCAACAGAGGGTTTTAATATATATGACAGTATTAACAATTATACATATCGAATACAAACAGATATTTTTATTCAACTAAGCAAAATAAAATCCACCTTCAAAAATAATTATCAATTGTATTTATGTCTGTATCAAAAAGATAAATTAAACGATATATTACCATATATGTCTAAATATAGTAATGAAATAATTCACAGAATAAATACATCAATGAAAACACTTGCTAGAGAATTTTTAAATATTTACCATGTTACAAGACAAAAAAATAACAAAAATTTATATGATTGTCTTACTGATCAATATAGAAAAGTATTATATGGTATCCATGGTATTTATATAAAAAAACGAAAACAAGATTTTACTCAATCCAATAGATTCTTTACCAATGATATCCATACTAAAACTATCAAATTATTTGGATCGAATAATAAACAAACCGATGACAACTTTGATGATAAAATAATGGAAACAAAGTCTATAACTGTTCACGACATATATTATTATATAAAAAATTTACCATATGATCAACTAAAACAAATTTATCTAGATAGAATAGAACTACTAAATGATTCACTGCTCGTCCCACACATTGATACTAATTGTATGTATACATTAACACAAGCAAGACTTATGATCATGGATAATTTAGTTTAATTGCATTGCTTTCTTCTTATTTTTTGGTTTAATATTATCACTTTCAATATCTTCATTAATATTTATATTATCTTCTTGTTTTTCATATTCATCGGTATCATAACCTTCTTTTTTTTTAAGAACCGTAAACTGTTTCATCAATTCAGAAAAAACATTATCTAAATACTCAATCGTTTCAAATAATGGCTGTACCGGAGATATTTTAGGATCTATTGTCGATATTTTAAATTTCATCAGTTTAACTAAATGATCCGGTTTAGATACACCTGAAAATAATATTTGTTTATGATCTTGTAGTGCGTTATTTATAACATTACAAATTGTATGATCTTCATTCACTATCTCAAAGAAAATTGTTTGTGCTGGTAATATTTCTTTTTCATCAACTCTATTTTTAATTTCAGCCGCAATTCCTTTCAGTTTTAATCTTATATACAAACAAGATTTTATTAAAATATCGAATTCGTTCATTTGACCACATGATTCAGTTGTATATAAAATTTTACCAGGTAATTCATCGTGATAAGATTGAGCTGCTGCAGCCCATATATTATCTCTTTCTCCAACACCAAGACATCCTTTTATTTGACATTTAAATGTTTCATTTGGTCTCAATTGAACAATTAATATTGGTTCGTTTTTATTTCTATTCGGATACGGAATCTGAAACCCTTCAACATAGTAATACATATTATTCGTTGTTACATTCATATTTTCATTCGTATTATTATAAACATTTATTACTCCTTCAATTGACATTTCCTTTTCGTGTTTATCTCTATCTTTATCATTGTAGTCTACACCATCCCAATATCTAGGATGAAGATAATATAAACTGTTTTTAATATCAAATATCGGTAATTGTCTTAAACGAATTCTCATCATATCATTATTATATACTGAATTATTATGCTCAATATTAATATAGGCAAATGCGTACATGGGTATGTCATCAAACGATACACGACGCAAAGTATTTGTGATAACAGTATTTGTGTCTTTTCCTGAAAATTCAAGAACTAATTGACTAGGCTTGAATCCTTCTGCCTTTTGATATCCAATCTTTTTAATATTAATATCTAATTTACTCATATTGTTAAATTTGTCTTTGATATATTTGTAATATATCAATATATTTAAGTTACTTTGTTATATTGTGTATAATATTCAATTTTTATATTATTAATATAATCATATAGTCGTATAATCATATAATCATATAATTATATTTGATGAACAGAAACCAGGCAACAAATGCAGGACAAAATAATAGGTCAAATATAAATATTTTTTATTACAGTCGTGTTTCAAAACTATGTATCGATTTACTCAGAATGATGGAGAGCTATAATATTCTTAATAAATTTTTTTTGAAATGTGTAGATGATATGGACGTAAATTCAATTCCCAAGGGATTGGAACGTGTCCCCACATTAATTATTTCAGGAATTGATAAACCTTTAGTTGCAAATGAAGCTGTAAAATGGTTCAATGATAATCGTCCCTACCTTATTCAACAAAATATGAATATGCAAAATAAAAAATTAATATATAATATGACAAAAAATATGTATGGCAATACTGGACCGAAGGGGTTTTCAACGAGTGAATTAGTTGGAACTTCGGATAACTTTGCTTATATGGAAACTGATGAAGCTCAACCAAAAGAATTTTGTAGGTATGGAAATGATGGAGATATTATTTATACACCTCCCAAAGATTCTAAAATTAATGATTCGTCACAAAAACAATTGTTGACTACCGCTGAAGATATCAGAAAAACACAAGAAAAAGAATTCGCATCAGTTATGAAACATGATCAAATTGATAAACTTATTGAAAAAGAACGCGATCAATTGATGAAAAACCGTATGGGACTATAATTACATTCATAAACTTACTTAAAAAAGATATCTATATTATTAATTATATAAATATAAATAAAAGTAATGACCAACACAAATGATAAAAGAATAAAAATATTAATATCGAATTTTAATAATTATACTAATGTATTAGCCACATTTATTGCAAACACATCACCTAATTCAAATATGAAGATGTACAAAGGAGAAATAGAAAGATTAGTTGATGAAGGATCCAAGGTTATGATTGATACATTTACACTAAATGTTTTGAGATATGAGGAACAAATTATGGAAGGTGATGAAGC
>Ga0182016_10004594_pt1 | contig 15204 bp, 11 predicted proteins | sample 712S2MmetaG_FD_120491 | JGI IMG/M metagenome (GOLD analysis project Ga0182016, IMG submission 120491) | Permafrost microbial communities from Stordalen Mire, Sweden - 712S2M metaG | ecosystem: Environmental > Terrestrial > Soil > Wetlands > Permafrost | place: Sweden: Stordalen | collected...
CGTTAACCGGCCAAAAGAAGTAAACACTCAGGATGAAAAAATCACTGTGATTACTTGGGAAGACGGCAAAATTTCCCGGTATCCGAATAGATATCTAAGAAGCATGTGCCCTTGCGCTCAGTGCGTGAACGAAACCACCGGCGAGAGAATGATTAGCATTGAGTCGATTGACCCCAATGTGCGTTTGGTCAGCGTTTCACCTGTGGGCCGCTACGCCCTCCACTTTCAGTGGTCGGACGGCCATGGAACAGGGCTTTACTCGTTTGATACCCTTCATAAACTGGGTGACTAGATTTAAAGGTTTTATAATCATTCGAAGTGATAGTTGATGTAATTTACTAGCCAAACTCATTGTATGCCTTATGGCCAGTCACGATTTGAGATATCAGCTTCATAAAAATCTTTGAGAACGCGAAGGGAATCGTTAACTAACCAATCGGTAATAAATTTAAAAAATCTGAAACTTATCGAAAACCTTAGCAGGCTTATTAATCGAGAAATCAGGTAATTTCTTACTGGCCATCACCTTGGATCTTAAAAATTCTAAATGGAGAACTTGTTGCATGCTGTCCCATTTGGGCTCGCCGTAGATATCCCTTTCCAAAACGTAAACGATATCCACTTTCACTAAGTCCGCCGTCGCACTAGAGGGGTAAGCCTTTTTTACCAAATAAATTGCTGCGTCAGCCAATCGTGACTCTTTGTCCTTAACCTCGAAATTCGCTTTAAAATCATTCGCATCCCAGAAGAAATGAACGTATGCGGAGTCATCCGTAATGATCGTATTATGTTTAAACCATAAATCCCAAGGCACTTTCGCCGCGATCCATTTACCAGGAAGAAGCGGAGTAGGAGTAGGGGTGGATTGAGCCATAAGAGGAGTAATTGTCAGGAAAAATAGAACAACAAGCCACTTTTTCATCAAAACCTCCGAAAGAGAATAAACTTATTCTATTACGAGTTCTAATCTTAAATGAACTTAAATAGATTTTGAGTCAGTTTAAATACCTCGTCCATGGGATAAAAGAAAAGTAGCCAACCATAAGCCACAAAAACATTAGTCAAGGCGATATCGACCCATCGACTGGGACTCCAATCGGCCCATCGGCTTCCCAGGGAAGTTTTTTCCCATGTGTTATGCAGGGTAAGTCCCAATCCATGATAAATACCCCAGATTCCAAAATGCCAGCTGGCTCCATGCCAAAGACCGCAAACGAACATGGTCACGGTTAAGTTTAAAAACTTTCGACCATGGCCGTGGCGGTTGCCTCCCATGGGGATATAAATATATTCCCTAATCCATGAACTTAATGACATATGCCACCGTTGCCAGAAATCAGTAATATTTCGGGCAATATAGGGGAAGTTAAAATTAACGGGCAATTCCAACCCGATCATTTTTCCCAAACCAATTGCAATGTCGCTATAACCGCTGAAATCAAAAAGAATTCGGATTGAAAGAAGGGACATCAACAGGCAAACGGGGCCGAAGGAAAGATCGGTTCTTTTTTCCAATAGATGTATCAGAATAGTGGCATTATCGGCGATAACCAATTTTTTAAAGAATCCCAAAAGAACCTGGGCTAGCCCTAAAGCCGCCAGGGTTAGGCGAGGCCTTTCCAAACCGTTTTCCATTTGGGCCAAAAAAGGCTGAAAACGCTTAATGGGGCCGGAAACAATTGAAGGAAAAAAGATGCAAAAGATTCCGAACTTGAAAGGGTTGCGTACCGGTTTGCCTTTGCCGTGATAGACATCGGTTAAATAATGAACAAATTCAAATGTAAAAAAAGAAATGGCAAGCGGCATGGCGGGTTGAATGGCGTATTCGGTTAAGGTTTTACCCATATCGCCGCCGATAGCCGAAGCGGTTGAGCTGATCAATAGAGCCCGATATTTGTAAAAGATCAGGCCGAAAACCGGAACCAAGAGAGCCAGGGTAAAAACTTGTTTTTTAGCGGAACTGTCAGAGGGTAGGCTATCCATCCATTGAGCCATAAAAAAGGTGATGATGGCCATAATAATGATAGGGGTCACGCCTGCGGGACCGGCGAAATGGTAATGAAACACCGCGCTGGAAGCCAAAACAAAAAAGAACCTAATTTTGGCGCTAGGCATGAGCCAAAGCAGGGCGTAAAAAATGATAAAAAAGTAAAAAAACCAACAAGTATTAAAAATCAAAAAAAGTTCTCCCTAAAAATCAACATAAATAAACTTCGAGGCTGACAAATCGCCTGAAAAAAGCAAAATGGCAAGGAATAAAATAAAAAGCACAACTCCTAAACTGATGCCTTTCAATAACTCATTTTTGTTCATTCTTGTCTCCCTGTAGAAGTCTGCTCAGGTCTGTTGCGTATTTTTGATTTCCTTCCGGTGTTAAATGACAATGGTCCAAAAAAAACACCGAAGGATAGCGGTCGCACCAATCTTCATAGCGAATATCCTTGGAAATGTAGTTTTTCATGAAGACAGCTAAAAGGGCGCGGTTCTTTTTGAAACTGGACTTGTCCAGATAACTACCCAGGAATTTTTGATTTTGTGGCGTCAAGATTACCGTAACACGAACATGTTTTGCTGACCAGGAGTCCAATATTTTCTGAAGGCAGGTAAAGGATAATCCCTTTTTGTCCCAAACATAGGGTTGATAATAAGTAGCTATCTTTTGTTTCAAAGCCGCTTCAATCAAGTCAGCCTGCGCATCGTTAGTTCCCACTAGGTTTTCCAGCAAGTGCTGATAAAAATCTTTTTGGCTGGGGTAATACCAAAGCGTTTTCATCATCTGGGTTTCCCGAAAAAGAAGCCAATGTCTGCACATCAGGCAGTAAAGATCGTCACTTAGTTGGGATTCCTGGGAGGGCGACTTATCCGGGTTAAGACGGTTTTGGATGTCCGCTGGCAAATCCGGTTCTAAAAAATACCGAGAAAGACCTTTCGGACCATCGTCGAATTCCTGAGCGAACATTCGGAAATTTAGAAGTAATAACAAATGATCACCCTGTTGGGGTTTAATTTCAGTATTAAGGGCTACGATATCTGTCAGTAGGTTTCCATCCGAACCGAGACTCAAGACAGGTTGATGGACGATGTTGAATTGAGCGGTCAAATCCTGTGTTAATGTTTTAGACCGAGCTTGAGGGATTCGATGTTCGATCATGGAACTGGCACCCAAAACACTGTCTCCTAAAAGAAAAAAGGGGCGTTGAAGTGGATAAGTAAAACGAATTCGATCTTCGATCTCGGGAAGACTGGTTAAATCTCCAGAAATATCGAGATGTCGGTACCAGAAACCCGTCGGGATGGTGATCCAAAGAAGAATTTCAAAAATAAAGAGACAGCCTAAAAGTGCGGAAAAAGCGCCAAACCAAAAAAATTTACTCGAGAACATGAAGCTCTTTCATTATCGAAAATATTTTCGAATGAAAATTTTATCACATCGAAGCGCGTTAAACGCCCATTTAAAAAGACTAATCTTTCTCAATCGGGGCAATTTGATGCCGGGGAGTGTGGCATGAATGGAAATAGCCCGTTACACCGACAGGTCTATTTAAAAGGAATGACTTTATTTTCAATCAAATAATATTCCAACAGACGCGCGACAAGTTCATTTCCATAGGTCGTAAAATGATCATTGTAAACAGGGGCGTAACTGGTTTTTAAAGCGTCGAACGATTCGCTAAGGTCGAGAAACCTTAAATTATATTGAGAGCAAACACCGCCCCAAAAAAACGCCGCGCAATCATTCGGAAGCGCTCCGCCTGGGACATAGAAGAAAAACAATTGGGGGCTATTCCCCTCCGAGGTTTTCATCAAATTGAGTTTTTCGTGTAAAAGCTTCAGCCGCGGGCCCGTCATTTCCCTCAGATCACTTTGAATTTGCTCATCCCCGTTACAAAAAAGACTCCAAAAACCGTCACCAGGAAAATCCTGTTTTTCAGAAACGGGAATTTTAAGTTTTTTACAACGCTGTAGTAAGTCTAACGCGACTCCCGCAGTGGCCCGTTCGGATAGCGGTTGTAATAAATATTCATAATCTATCAATTTCGCCGGAATGCCTTCGGATGTCAGTGGCCTTTGATAATAATCCTTGTAACCGGTTTGATCTGCCATCGCCAGGACCAGATCAATGTCATATTTTTTGACAAAATCAGGTACTTCATAATAAGCCCAAGTGCTGATCGCCTCCCCCCGGTGTGTCAAATTCAAGACCTCAAAATGAATATTGAGGTTTCTCAGAACCGCCTCCGTATTGAGCAAAAGCTCCAGTTGTTTTGAATAAGTGTAAACCCTCGGTGTCTCGATCGTCTCATCCACGTCCGCGGTGGGATCGGAAGGAATGGGCACCGCTGTAGAATTTCGGGAAGTTCCGATCGTCAATATCCTAAAAGTTCTGGGCGGTTTCTGGGCGGGATAATCAAAATCGGTCAGGTTACTGTTGTTATTCTTAAAAGCGGACCACCACTTTTCAAAATCATAATCTTTGACGCTTAAAATCGAATATCCGGTCGTAATATAGAACTTCCTTGCCTCGTTGGGCGCGGACAAAAAACCAACCGGGCTATCCTCTTGAAAATTCAAAAGAGCCAGCGCGCCATGATAGTCCTGGTTCTTCAACAAAAATCCCCAGGGAGTCTGGAAATTCACCACACTCGAATCCGGAAGTCCCATCTTCACTAAAACCCCGCCTTTCTGTAAGGCGTATAAAGAACCGTCCGAGGAGCATAAAGCTAAAACATCTTTCCCATTCCCTATGGCAGTCAGGGAAACCGAATGAGATGGCGAATCTTCGTCCTGAACAACTTCATAGACGGTGGACAATTGGCTGTCCGCGATACAGAGATGACCTTGGTATAAACAAAGGGCTCCGGGATTCGGCACCTGGTCAATGTTCGAAAAAACTGTCGATATCGCCAGAGATTTCATATTCATTTTTTCAACTTTTTTATTGTCCGGCTCTGAATAATAAAGACAATCGTCTTGTGGCAGATAAACCATATTTCGAATGGTGAGCCCATTGGCGATAGTGGACACCAATTGGTTTTGAAGATCGATCAGTCGGATCAATCCGTTACCAGAATCAAAAACAGCCATCCTTTTTCCAGGCAGGGCAGTCAACAGGGAGGGGGTATTAAATGTCGCTATGGATAAAGATCCGTCTTGAGCCCCAACAGTACCAGTCCCCACCAAAGTTTTCACTTCATTATTGTGCGCAAAGTCGATCAATCGAATACGTTGATTGCCTGAGTCTGCCACATAAAGTTTATTCCCTGCTTCATCAAAAGCTAACCCCATTGGTTTATTAAAACGAGCCAATGCAAAAGGGCCATCCCGAAATCCCGCTTCGCTCCCTCCTGCCACGAGGCTGTTGTAAGACTCCATTGGTGTAACAGCCCAGCTGGGGGCGGTTGCCAGGCAAAACAAAAAGAGAAAAAAAGAAAAAATCCTTTTCATAAACCCCTCCAGATTTGAAATCCATACTTAGTTGATTCTTCCAATTATTATGCGTATTTCATAAAAACCGGGAGAATTAAAGACTTTTTGTAAAAAACTCTGATCACCAAAAAAATCAATGAACTAGGACTCCATAAGGTCCGCCCGGAACATCAGCTTTGTTCAAAATTTTGGCGAATTCTCGGTTAAACCGAAGTGTTCCTTTTTCATTCAGATGAGCGTAGTCGGAAAAAAGTTTCCAGGAATAGACCGTCCGAAAGGTGGAAAGGATGTGAAATTGAGAATCCTCTTGCGCCAAGCCGTTTAAATAATCTTGATAAGCCTTGAAAACGCCCGAATCCAGATGAGGAACGGAAGATTCATTAATGGGCATAACATAAAAATAGATGGGAATATTTTCTGTTTTTAAAAGATCCAAAGTCTTTCGAAAATAATAATCAATTACCGGACTTACAGTAAAAGTCTTCAGTTTGGTGTCGGCGTTCAGGGCTTTCGATCCGTCTTGGAGAGGAAAGTAATATTGACCTCTGGTTTGAGCGATCACCCCCAGAGCTTCCTCGTTATCTTTTTTCCGCACACCAGGAGCATCCGCATATAAGGACGAAACGTAATAGGGAGGAAACCCGCGTGAAAGCAGGAAGGAATATAACCGTTGATCCAGGTTCCAAAGACCCGTGCCTGAAATAAGTTCCTTATCCTTGAGTCTGAAAATAGTCTCCAAAACCTCATCGGCTTCAGGACCGCTGATTAACCCGAATTTCACCGTATTTTCCCAATAAAAATCTGGATGTACCAAATGGTAAGCGTTATACGAAAGAAGAACTGCCTTAGGATGAACTGGCGCCTTCATTAATCTGCGGATCAAAAAATAACTTTCAATCGGTGTAGATCCCATCATCCCGCAATTGATCACCCCTGGCCCAAGCTTTTCTGGTTGAATGCCATCCAATACAGCCGAATCACCAAAAATGGCCAGTCCAGACTTTGAATAACCATCGATCAAACAGTCTTTCCCTGTCAAAAGGGCGTAATCCCGGCTCAGATAGTCCATTCGGTGGTCCAGACCCCAACCCCAAACGAACGCTAACGCTACCACGAACACTAAGATTAAGGTTATTAAAAAAGATCGCATCTTTAAATTTTCCTCAAAACCGAAAATACAAAAATTCGCTATTACCCGTGACCATCAACAAAGTCGCTAAAAACAAAACCGCCAGCAAGCATCCCCATAAGATATTCGGCCGCCATTGGAACGAGAAAAGCGGGGGTTTAGACCGAATATTCGTTAGAGACGCTCCCTCCTTTTCGAAAAGTTGGAGGACGTTGGGCAGAGCCAGAACGAAAACAAAAGCAACCGCCAGGGTGATCAAAGAATTCGTATAGTTCCAATAAGGCACAGGAAAACCGAAATAATCTAAAATCGACTCAATTACACCCTCGGGCCCTCCCACACTGTCTCCAGTGCCCCTGCCGATCATGCACTGGATCAACTGCCATGCATCCTGGGCCGTTTTCGCTCTAAAAAAAATCTGGGCGATCAAAACCGATAGATAGGTCAATCCCCATTTCCAGACCCCGTCCAGCCACGACGAACAACGGGAAACCGGTGTTTTCGGGGCTTTTGGCCCAAACATCCGCCAGGCGTGATTAACGCAAAGATAGACACCGTGCAACAAACCGAAAATAAAAAACTGTAACCCCGCTCCATGCCATACTCCCGCCAGAATCATGGTATATAGCGTGGGCAAAGCCAATATGACCAGAAAACCTTCCAAAGTAGTCTCCTCAGCCTTTAACAAAGGCATGCCTTTGGCCGCACGCTGGCGCATAATCCAAAGAGAGACGGGATTATAGAGATAAAGTGTCAAATAGCGGGTCAACGAAATATGCCATCTTTGCCAAAAGTCGATGATACTTTTGCTTTTATAAGGCGAGTCAAAGTTCGCGGGAAATTTCACATTGAACATTCGTGCCAAGCCTAAAGCCATTTCTGAATATCCCGCGAAATCAAAATAAAGCTGCAGGGAATAACACAAAACACCGGCCCAGGCTTCTACAGAATGTTTTTCCACAGTGTGTTTAAAAACATCATTGGCCAACGGGGCTAGCTGGTCCGCGAGGAGTACTTTCTTCGCCAGACCCATAATGAAAATGGAAATTCCAATACCAATATTGTCCAAATTGAGCGCATAGGTTTCTTTCTTAGCGAATTGGGGCATGATCTCGCGGTGATGCAATATGGGTCCCGCTATCAAATGTGGGAAAAAAGTCACAAAAAGCACATATTCCAAAAATCCTCTTTCACGCGCATTCCCTCCCTGAGTGTCGATTAAAAATCCGATCTGGGTGAATGTGAAGAAAGAGATGCCCAATGGCAGGATAATGGAACCCTCGGAATAGCCCTGATAAAAACCATGCTCATGAAACCAGTCCAACAAGTTGAATAAATATTTGAAATAAAAGAGAAGCGCTAAATTGGAAAAAATTCCAACCGCCAAAATAAGAGAAGAGATTTTAGTCCTCTCTTGAAATGCCTGGATCAAATAACCGCAGCAATAGTTAAAGAGAATTGACCCGATCAAAAGCAGTAAAAATTTTGGATTCCACCAGCCATAAAAAAAGAAAGAAAGAGCCGCTAGCCAGAACTTGGCGGCGTTCATTTGAAAATAACCTAAAAAATAATAAATCAGTACCGAAACGGGCAAAAAGAGAAAGAGAAAGGGTAAGGAATTAAAGAGCACAGACGTCCCTTGGAGTGGAAATCAATCTAATTTTTTTTCGCCAACCGCTTTTCGATCAGGGCCACAAAATCACCCACGTTCTTGAGTTCCTCCAATTCGGAGGCGTTAAATTTGACCCCGAACTCCATCTCAGCTCCCACGATAATATTGATGTGGTTAAAGGAATCCCAGCCTTCCACGTCCTCCGCAGTGCTTTTGAGGGTTAATTTCACATCCTCATTCCCCAAAACCTGGCCGATCACCTTGGTCAAACGCTTGAGTATTTCTGATGGTGTCATGGTCAATTTCCCTTTTGCAGCTTCATGAAATAGTCGAACTTCTTTTTGGTTCCCAGCGTTAAAGACCAGCGACTGTTTCCCTTCTCATCCGTTCCCAACGGCTCAAAACCTAAGTCCGGGTAATGATCCTTCACCATGTTGTTCTTGGCCGTGGGAAAATATTGGCCGATCAGCTTTTGAGCACCCTTGTTCTCGGTTTCCTGAACCAGCAGATCCATCATGGCCTGTTCCACCCCCCGTCCCAAAACCCGGCAGCTCATCAGCCAAGTATCCACCAGCCAATCGCCTTCCTTTTGCTCAAGGGCAATTATTATACCGATGATGCCATTATCCCCAAAGCGGTCTATCAGCCGACACCTCAAAGTCACCGCTTTGGGGTCCTCAGAAAAACGCCTAGTCTCGTCTTCAGAATAGCGGCGGGTTGTCAGGTTGAATTGATTGGTCTTATTGATCAGTTGGGTCACCCTGGGCAGACTGAGCGAATCAAAGGGCCCCCAAATCATTTCCATCTCCAAACTTTTGAGATATTCGGATAGGTCAGTGAAAGAGGCCTGAATCTTTTCCCTTTCCACATTTTTTTGATACTGCTCAACCCGGATCAGGTCCTCAGTAGTCAAAGCGACAGCTTCAAAATAACCAGCTGAAACCAGACAGTCTGGATATAGCGCCGGATCCTCAGGCAGTTCGGGCACCGCCACCATGGGCAACTCTCCCCTGACTTGGTTGCGCTCGTAGGGGTTATCATCCACAAAGACCAAAGAGTCCAACCCGATATTTAACTGTTGGGCTATCTGTTTCAGATTTGAGGCCTTGTCATTCCAGTTGGCCGAAAAGGCAGCGATATCGCTTCTCTTTAACACCATTTCGGGATGTTTTTCAAATGGCTCTAAAGCCGTCTTTTCGTCGTTTTTGGAACAAACAGCTAGGATTACGCCCCGACTCGCCAAGTCCCGGACGAAGCGCTGAAAAGCCACAAAGGATTCTCCTACCCCACTTCCCTGTCCTAGTTTTATCCCTTCCAAACCATCATCGCCGATCACTCCACCCCAGAGCGTGTGGTCTAGGTCCAGCACCAGGCACTTATAAGAGCGGCCCAACTGGGCCGCCAAAAGTCGTCCCACCAATTCGCCGTACATCGGTCCCGCCACGGGGCTTACTTCCTGTTTGGCCTTGTGCCACAAAACCGGGTCATGCCAATCTTTTATCCCGTCTCTAGCGGCCCAGTTATTGATATCTAACAGATCCACCTTTTGCTCATCCGCTAAACTTCTCAGACGCTCATTGAAGATCCGAAGCAGATGGGACGGCGAATCCGGAAGCCGGTGTTCATTGTGTCCCATCAGGGGTTGGTATAAAGGAAGTGGTGTTTGTTGTATGATCCGGCAGCAAAACTTTTCCCGTGAAAGCCGCCAGAGGGTTTGAATCTGATCCAAGGCTCTTTCCAGTTTTGCAGAAGCCGTCTCGACCGTTCGCCCTAAAGGCTGAGTGCCGAAAAAGCTCAGAGCATCAAAAGCCACTAGCACCACCGTAGGTTTGAATGCCTGTAGATGGGATGTAGGGTCCATGATCTCTTGTAGCGATTGGCCATAATCGGTCACATAGGTTTTGATCCACAGGTTCCGTCTTAGGCCTCCCACCCGGATGCCCGGCAACAATTGATCCACCGTAGAAGAACTTAACAAAGCCAAACGCACTTCAGGAACCGATACCCCAGAGGGCAGTCCCGCAGCGAATTTTTCTTTGAAAAGCTTGTCAACCTGGATAGTTTCTAAAAAATTAAGATTCGTCTGAGCCATGGCGGTCAGAAGGGTCCATGCCTCTTTCGGCTGGGCTTTTTTGATCACAGTCATCTGTTTGGAGAATTCAGAATGCTTCGGGAGCCATGTCAAATTCATTGGCCATCAACTCGATTCCAACTCAAGATGAGTCATATAAGAGGTTGAAAAAATAAACCTATTGTATCAGTTAGGCGAAACGAGACGGGTCCCACATTACTTTTTGGACGGTTGGTAGGGCCAGTTCGCAAATTGCTCTAAAATAACCAACGACATAATCGCATGACCAAGATCATTGGGATGCATATACTCGGGGTCACCTAAAGGGCAAAAATACTCTGGATGATTGAACATCGCCGAACCAATATTCGCGATTCTCATGTTGGGATATTTAGCTTGAATCTCATAAAGTCGTTGAATATAAGCCCCATAAATAGCGTTGATATCGCCTTTTCCGGTTCCACCCAAAAAATCTGCTACCGTTGTCACCACCAGATGAATATCAGGATCAGCGGTATAAATTTGACCAATGGCCTCGCTTAAATCTTTCTGATAAGCATAAGAATACGAAACTCCTTGAGAGAGCGTGGCCCCTTTTGTGCAGTCTGGAAAATCCCTGCTGTTTCGCTCCTGAAATTCTCTATTTCCTGTTACCAACACAGCATAACCGACAGGAATTCCTTTTTTATTGTAATCAGCAAGAAGTTTGGGAAGAACTTGTGTCCAATCAGCGGGTCTGCCCCCAGGAATAATTGAATGTTCCAACTGAATTTGTGGATACCAATCGTTTAATCCGCCATAGGTCAATGCCCACATAGGAATACCATTGGCGCTTTTTCCATCGCCAGCGGCCCAAGAATCACCGAGGACTAGATAAATGACCTTGGAAGTAGGCGTTGGAACAGGAGTCAGTGTTGATATGGCTGTTGGTATAGCTAACAACTTTACATCCGAATCTACGGCATTTCCATTACTGCTACTGTCGGCAACTATCACCGCCGGCGTGCTGATAGGTTTTTGAGTCAAAGCATTAAGAATAGATACAGGCGCTTGATCAAATTTATCACCATTGCTATTCCAAACACGCAATAAAAAACTGTCTTTTATGTTATCCACAGGGCCAGACCAAATCACACTGTATGAATTAGCTTTCACGGTTTCAGATCCGAAGTGGGCATTATGAACGGAATCTAAAACAATCATCTGATTCAAGGTTAAATCTTCAATGGCGAATTTAATCGTCCGGTCCACGTATCCCGAATTAATAAACTGGACCCCGATAGCATAGGGTGATTTTTTGTTCCATCCAAATCGATAAGCGACGTTTTTGAAATCCGGCTGACCATCATCGGGAATAATGTAAGGTTCAGAAACTATACCGTAAACTTTTGATATCGCTTTCACTTCTTGGGCACCTAACTCTTTAGCGCCTAAAATTACTGTCAAAAGCAAAATATAAAAACAAAAAAATTTCATGTTTCCTCTTCGTAAATTAAAATACTTGTTTACTGTTTGGCCGATACGTAGGGCCAATTCGCAAATTGTTCTAAAATAGTCATCGCTATAATAACCTGGCCAAGATCATTGGGATGAGTATATTCGGGATCCCCTAATGGACAAATGTATTCAGGATGACCGTACATCGCATGATAAATATTTGCGATTCTCATATTAGGGTGATGGGTCTGAATCTCATAAAGGCGTTGCACGTAGGCTTCATAAACACCGCTTGGAGTAACCTTGCCGGTGCCGCCTGTATAATCAGCAACTGTAGTAACAACAAGATGAATATCGGGATAAGCGGTATAGATTTCACCAATCACTTTATTCAAGTCTTTTTTAAAAATAAATGAATAAGAAACACCCTGGGAGAGCGTTGCGCCTTTGGCACAATCGGCATAATCTCCCGGCTTGTTCGGTTCTAAAAATTCATCCTGCCCCGTTACAAGTATCATATAGCCGATGGGCGTTCCTTTTTTAAGATAATCGGCCAAAAGATTTGGCAAAACTTGAAGCCAATCATGGGGTCTGCCTCCTGGAATAATCTTGTATTCATACTGAATCTGGGGATACCAAAGACTTAACCCAGCTAAAGTAAGAGCCCACATGGGGGTGCCAATACGACTTGTTCCATTCCCGGCGACCCAAGAATCACCGAGGACAAAATAAATACTTTTAGATGTGGGAGTTGGAATGGGGGTCAGTGTAACTACAGGTGTTGAAGTAATTGTTGGCACTAGAGTCATAGATGGAGTACTCGCATGGGACTGAGCGGGAAAAATTTGAACGGCCGGAGTTTGTGTCACGATCATCGACGCTTTGACTTCTTGGGCCCATAAATTTTTCACCCAAAAGAAGGAAGTCAAAAGCAAAAAGGAAAGATATATCCTTTTCATACCACTCCTTGTTAGATAAACTCCGTATCAAATCTAGTTATTTTAATTAATTTATTGCAGGTAATTCTGTAAAACAAAATATTATTGCTGGTCTTTTATAGAAATGGGTTCTTTGTCGAATTCATCTCCGTCGCTGTTCCAAATCCGCAGGGAAAAGCTATCATTAATATTATCCACCAACCCGGACCAAATCACGCTGGTGGAGTTTGCCTTTAAGTCTTCAATTCCAAAACGGCTATTGCGAACCGCGTCTATCGGGACCGCTTTGTTTGTAGTGACATCCTTAATTGCGAATTTGAACTTGATGGTTTTGTAAGCGTGGTTTGCGAACTGGATGGCAATGGAACAGGGTATTTTGCTGGACCATCCAAATCTAAAATAAACGTCAGCAAAATTCTGTTGGTCGTTATCCGGAAGCGTATACGGCACCGAAACAATCGGAAAAAATTTTGCTAAATCTTTTACCTGCTGGGCTGATAAATAATTCACACTAAAGAAAAGAATTAAAATGTAAAATAAAACATTTTTCATACCTTCCCCTTTGAAGATCAAAACTTAAATTTTAATTAAGCCTTTATTTTAATCCGGTTCCTTATTAATAGTACCATCTCTAACAATGACAAGGGTTACAACTCAATAAATTGATAAATAGCAAGTTGAGTTTTAATGACTCTCCTAACAACAAGTCTACGTTATGATGTTGGCATTAAGAGTTCGATCGAGGTCTTCAGTGAAAAGGCAAACGACTCATCTTCTTAGAGTTCTATTTTCAGTCTTATTTTTGACCCTATGGGATACGCAAAAAACGTTGGCTATTTTACCCATGCAGGGTTACCACGATTTAGTAGCGGGTCAGGGAACATCCGGATTAAAAGATGGCCTCTTCTACGATGCTTTATTTAACTCTCCCAAAGGTCTTGCTTTAAGTTCCGACGGAAAACAACTTTATGTTGCCGATCAGGGTAATCACTGCATCCGGGAGATTGACTTAGATAACGGGAATCAAGTTTCAACTCTCGTTGGAACAGGAAAATCAGGTTATAGGGATGGCTCTTTTGATATAGCAACTTTTAACAATCCCTGCGGCTTGGTTTTCCTTCCAAATCAACAAATTGCGGTTTGGGACAGCGGAAATACACGGATTCGTTTAATTGATATCAACAATAAAACCGTCTCTACATTAGCGGGTGATGGAACCGTTGGAACTAAAGACGGTTTTGGCAATCAAGCACAAGTCGGCGGGATTTGGAATATGGCTTACCTTCCCACTCAAGACTCCCTTTATTTCACCCAACCCAATTTCGGAACATTAAGAAAAATAGATTTAAAAAACAGAAAAGTATCGACCGTTTTTACCGCTTCCACCGGCAACCCTCTTCCTCACCCCGGGGCTCTTTGCGTAGCCGACGATAACCTTTACATCGCGGACCGCCAAGAACCCCAAGTTTACGAGTTAAAGCCCAAAACCACTTCGGTCACAACGGGAAGGAATGCCTTTGATTGGATTCTCATTTCTTCCGACTCTAAAATTTTAGCTTTGACTTGGTCTGACAGCTCTTTGTACAGCTTGAGAAACGATACCACCAATCCAGTTGCTCGTCTTTGTCCCAATCCCCATCCGATGGCCTTTATTTCTCCTTGGTTAGCCGATCCGGCCCAAAGTATTATTCCGAATCCATTCTTGGTCGATGTACAAAATTCCAACAACATTTCATTCATTGCCGATTCTCTCTCGACTCGCAAGTTTTATATGGCCAATCCTGAGTTACATATCGTTACGTCTTTTAGGGATCTTTCGTTCAATGAACTGAAAAATAACGAATCTCTCAATCAAGCAGGTTTGATGGATTTTGAATACCCATTCGTTAAACCTTCAAAAACTTATCGAATCCTTATCGTAGGCGATTCTCATCTCTTTCATGACTACCATATTGGAGGGGATACGCAAAACCGCATGGAACTTACCGCCAAACGGCTTGAATTCATGCTCAATACGGAGGCTGCTCTCGATGACGTGTCTCTTCATTTCGAAATATTAACTAAAGCCACCGTTAGTTGGAATAATTTAAATCTATGGCCTTACTACGATGTTCCACCTATGGTCAATAAATACGATATTGATCTGGTACTTATTGAATTAATGTCGAATTTCAACTTGGAAGATTATTTCCAACGGCCTTTAACAAAAGAAGAAATTCCGGTCGAATATACAAATCCTGAATTTTTACTGGAACACTGGCCAAAAAAATCTAACTCGAATTTTTCAGAAAAATTTTTAGAGCTTTGTTTAAAAAATAGTCTCGCGACTATTTCTCCAAACGGCCAACCCTCATTTTCTAATTTCATCTCATTAATCCAAAATCAAGTTGTCCGAGATGACATGATCAAAATGTATAGTCGACCTCTTAAATTATTAAATCAAAAATTAGGATCCACGAAAACCAGTGGAGGTTTGCCAGTTCGCATGGAAGTATGCCTCATGCCCTACTCCAATTTGGAAGGTAATACTAATTTTCCATCATCCTTTTGGCAAAGTGCATTGGATGAAATCGGGGCTCCCTCAATAAAC
>Ga0182016_10004595_pt1 | contig 15204 bp, 8 predicted proteins | sample 712S2MmetaG_FD_120491 | JGI IMG/M metagenome (GOLD analysis project Ga0182016, IMG submission 120491) | Permafrost microbial communities from Stordalen Mire, Sweden - 712S2M metaG | ecosystem: Environmental > Terrestrial > Soil > Wetlands > Permafrost | place: Sweden: Stordalen | collected...
ACGCTGAATGGCGGCACTGCTTCCGTTGCCGGATCCTTCAGCTGGACGACGCCAACTACCGCTCCCGGTGCTGGTACTCCGACTGAGAGCGTGACCTTCACGCCGACCGATACGGCCGACTACAACACGGCAACCGTTACGGTCGCGCTGACGGTCAACCAAGCGACGCAGACGATCAGCTTCTCGGTATCGTCGCCTGTAAACTATGGTGTCGCCCCCATTACGCTCTCCGCTTCGGGTGGTGCCTCAGGAAATCCGGTGACTTTTGCCGTCCTCTCTGGTCCGGGCAGCGTTAGCGGAAACACCCTGACCATTTTGGGTGTCGGCACTGTCACGATCAGTGCAAATCAAGCGGGCAACACAAACTACTCGGCGGCAACACAGATCACGCAATCGATCGTCGTGAATCCGGCCGTGTTGACCGTGTCAGCCAACAGCGCGACGAGGATGTACGGTGTCGCAAATCCGACATTCACAGGCACAATTACTGGTGCGGTAGGCGGAGATACGTTTACCGAGAGCTATTCAACCCTGGCCACCATCTCCTCTAACGCTGGAATCTACGCAATCGTTCCCAGCGCGACAGGAACCAACCTGGCCGCCTATTCCGTCACAGTACAAAATGGCTCGCTGACCATCTCGCAAGCACCAACAACGACCTCGATCACGACAACCAGCGGATCGATCACACCCGGGCAGAGTGTCACATTGACGGCCCAGGTCACGTCCTCCACTACAGGCGTGCCGACCGGCTCAGTGAGCTTCTACGATGGAACGACGTTGCTCAACACCGCTACGATCGCTGGCGGTACGGCGACATACACCACGACGGCTCTCTCTGCAGGGACGACCAACCAGATCACAGCGCAATATGGCGGGGATACCAATTTCCTCACCAGCACCACTGTAACCTCAACCCCGATCACCGTATCGCAGCTTGACTTCTCCTTGGCCGTCTCCGGATCCTCCAGTGTTACGGTAAGCCAGGGCGGCGTTGCTACATTCAAGCTGGCTGTGAATCCACTTTATGGAACCTATCCGGGCCCGGTGAGCTTGACAGCAAACGGCCTGCCGGCTGGCGCTTTGATCGCATTCAGCCCCTCAACGATTGCGGCAAACGGGGGCAATCAGACGGTTACAATGACTATTCAAACCGCAGCGGTTGCAAAGGAAACGGCCCCATCGATTGGACGCACGTTGGGTCCCGTCGCCTTAGCTTTGCTGCTGCTTCCATTGTTCGGTGCGCGCCGACTCAGACGGCACGGACGTCGACTGAGCAAGTTCGCCTGCTTGCTGCTGCTCCTTGGTTCCGCTGTAGTGGGAACACTGATGACTGGCTGCGGTGGCGCCGCCTTCAAATCAATTTTGCAAAACTACTCAATAACGGTCACAGCTACGAGCGGAAATATGCAACACACCGCTCCGGTAACGCTCCAAATTCAATAGGGTTAGGAAGAGGCTGACTGTGCTCACAAATCATTTCATGTGGAAGGAAGACGAGCGCTGGCAGCCTCACCCTTTCCCTGGTGAACGCGTAGAAAGGAGGATTGGGCATCGATCCATTTGCGGGCGTTCAACGCGGGTCGATGCACGCTCATCTCTCAAGGCGTAAGCAGCCCTCAAAAGCAAAAGAGGAATTTCTCAGGAACCACTATGGCCATCAGCAACGCACCCTCGAACCCACTCTTCGCCTTCACCTTGTCGGTTTCGTGTGCCGACTCTGACAAAACCCCAAAGCACGATGCCGGCTTCAGGCCGCAAATTGACGCTATTCGCAATCGCACTACCTGGATTAACATGCATATGAATAAATCGATCGTTGTTCTCCTTTCCCTTGTGTTTTTCTTTGCGACGATAACTGCAAGCGCACAAGTCACCGAAGCTGGCTACGGGAGCAGGCTCAAGCTCTATGCCGGGACTGAAGGCTCCATGTTTCAACCTGACTACGCGGGGCGACGAGTGGCTGAGGCCGGTCCCCAGGCTCTCTATGGGGTCGGTGCGTACGTCGATGCCGACTTTACCCGCTGGATTCAGATCGAAGCTGAGGGGCGCTGGCTGCCATTTAATCAGTACAAAGGCAACAGCGAGAGTACCTACATGATCGGCCCACGCGTGCCGATCATCGAGTACAAGCGATTCAAGCCCTACGGTAAGTTCCTCATCGGGATAGGCGGCGGCAATTTTCTATCCGGCAAAGTCGCCGGAATCGCCTACGGAGGTGGCCTCGAATATCGGCTCAGCAAAAAGTTCACCCTTCGCGCATTCGACTTCGAGTACCAGAACTGGTATGGGGGGACAAGCCTGAAACCCTATGGCGGCAGTGCCGGCATCAGCTACCGTCTCTTCTAGGTGTGTTTGATCAGAACACCAACCTGCGACATTGGCTGGAAAATCTGTGCGCTGATGCTGTAACAGGTCGAGTAAGACACACATCATGTTGCACCTGATTGGTGTCTTTCCGTTCTTCTTTGAGCCAGCACGATAGACAGCGCCCATAGGCAGAAACGCAAAATGCTCTTGAATCCTGGCCGTGAGCTGTTTCTCTATTTTGAATTATCTAACTTAGCGGACGGTTTTTCCTCCAAAGCGCCCTTCATCGCATGTTGCCTCCATTCTTTCAGTTACTCTTCCCTCAGAATCGCAGTCAATCGCTCCCACATAAGCTCCGATTTGTTGTGCACACAAGCAATGGAGTCTGACAAGAGCCGGTCATCGAATCGCCCCGCTCTGCTTTGGTGGCTTAACGAGCGCCGTGGCGATTGATCCAATCAACGGCGATCTGTCGACGAGCCCAGAATCAAACCAGTTCAAATTTGGGAATTGATGGGTGATATTGGCAACGGATCTTTCTCATTCCAACTTCCGCATGTACCGATAATGTCTTCTGCAACTGTCTGTCCGCGCTTGGCGATAGCACGCCAAAGCGTAGCGGAAAAACAGTAGAAGAAGATACGCAATGTGGGATTGTGAAAGCCGACCGACCAGCGGAACCGTCCTGAGTATTCTTCTCCTTCCGCTTATTGCGGCGGGATTGCTCCCCGCGCAGACTCCAATCCGCGGTTCCGTGCATCCGCAAGTGCAACGGGCCGCCGACTTGGGGCCAGTGTCGGAAGAAACGGTCCTGCCTGCGCTCCGCATCTCGTTTAACCCCGCGGGAGAGCAGGAATTAGCCCTCGATAAGATGATCGCAGAGCAACGCAATCCGGGATCGCCGAGCTATCACCAATGGCTCACGCCGGAGCAATTCGGGACACGATTCGGCATCTCAATGGCGAACGAAACATTGATGCGCCAATGGCTCAAATCCCAGGGGTTCAAGAACGTCGTGCTGTCGAGGTCCCGTACCGCGGTTACCTTCACCGGAACGGTGGAACAGGTGCGGACGGCGTTTCATACTGAAATCCATTCGCTCTCTATTGGTGGGGAGCAGCATTACGCCAATGTAGGCGAAATCAAGATTCCAGACAACCTATCGTCGTTAGTCCGCAATGTCAGCGGGCTCGACGATTTCAGGTTGCAGTCTCGTGCCCATCGTGTCAAGCCCGCGTTCACCGGTCTTCTTGGTAGCAGCGTGGTCCATGGCCTTGCGCCGGGGGACATCGCAACGATCTACGACATCAATAGCCTCTACGCTGCTGGTATCGATGGCTCGGGAATGAATGTGGCCGTAGTAGGGCAGTCGGATATTGATCTCAATGACGTGGCAGAGTATAGGAGTGGCTATGGATTGCCTGATTCAACTCCCACTGTCATTACTTATCTTGGTGACCCAGGCGTTGTATCGGCCAGCAAAGAGGAAGGGGAACTTGATGTCGAGATACTGGGTGCTGTTGCTCCGAAGGCGCAGATCACTTTCGTCACTTCACCCTCGGTGATGAATGCGCTTTTTTATGCAATAGAGCAAAACGTGGCTCCTGTGGTCAGCATGAGTTTTGGCTACTGTGAGCGCGGAGATACTCCTTCCGACCAGCAAGACATACAATTTGCCACGATGCAGGCGAACGCCGAAGGAATGACTCTCCTCGTCGCCTCGGGCGATCAAGGGGCAGCTGATTGCGACCTGCAAAGCATCCCAGAGGGGGGAGCGATGAACGGCGCTGCCATCGACAGTCCCTCAAATCAACCTGGCTTCACCTCGGTCGGGGGAACTTCGTTCTCGGTAGGGAACGGTAGTTACTTCGCTAGCGCCAATGGAGCAACGGGCGGCTCCGCGATCTCCTATATACCGGAAAAGGCTTGGAACGACACAACCTCGACGAACCTGTTGGCAACGGGCGGCGGAGCCTCGATCTACTATACAAAACCGGGATGGCAGGAGGGCATAGGCGTGCCCAACGATGGAGCTAGAGATGTTCCCGACGTCTCAATGTTCAGTTTGAATGAGCAAGAGGATGGAACGCAGTTTGGCTACCTCACCTGCACGGACAACATGTGCGCTTCCGGCATTAATCCTGGTGATCAATGGGGCGGGACTTCAGCGGCTGCCCCAGTTTTTGCCGGTATCATTACTTTGCTCAACGAGTATCTTGTTTCCAATAACATCATTCAGAGGCCGGGCCTGGGCAACGTCAATCCTCAGCTTTACCTGTTAGCCTGGAACGCAGCTGCAAGCTTTCACGACATAACCCTGGGCAACAACGATGTCCCTTGCAAGCTCGGGAGCTTGGACTGTACGACTGGCAACTTAGGCTTCAGTGCGGGTCCGGGCTACGACCAAGCGACTGGGATAGGCTCGCCGGATGCCGCCAATCTTGTCCATAGCTGGAGCAGCGTGACGGTTACTCCTACTCATACCAATCTTTCTTCATCCCCCGCACCGATCATCAACAATGGTACCCAGTTGACATTGACCGCGATGGTGACTGCTTCCGGAGCAATCCCGAACGGAAACGTTACTTTCTACGCGATCGCCGGCCTGATTCCCCTTGGAATGTTGAATTCCTGCCTGTCAGTGCTTGGCACAGCGCCGCTTGACGCTACCGGAACCGCTACGCTGAATCTTCCGACCGGTCTCACCTATAACGTCTTTGAGGTTTATGCAGCGTATTCTGGCACAACCTTGTTCACCGAAAGTTTTTCGGAGTCTCTTTCCGCGCACCAACCGGGACCGCAGGTGACGTTATCATCCTCCCCAAACCAGATAGACCAGGGCGGCTCAGTCACTTTGACGGCAAATGTGTATGAGTTTTCAAACCAAGTCGGCACAGTGACTTTCTTTAGTGGCGACACGCCGCTCGGTACGGTAGCCCCGACACCGGTTCCCGATCAGACGGCAGACTGGACCGCCAGTATCAGCACTACCGCGTTGTCGGCTGGCCAGGACTCGATAACCGCATTCTACGCAGGCGATGAGTATTTTGCTGCGACCACCTCTCCGTCTATTACGATCAGCGTGATACCTTCGAATTTAATCCCCACCGGCATTACCTTGATTGCGTCGCCAGCCAGCGGCCAGGTGGGCGACTCCATCACGCTCACAGTCACAGCCACGTCGGCCTTGGGTTCAATGGCACCCACAGGAACAGTAGCTTTCTTCAACTGTGCTATCGAGATTGGTGCTGCCACCTTAAACAATGGGGTCGCGAGCATCCAGGTCACTTCGCTGCCTGTTGGAACTGATTCCCTTACTGCCACCTACCAGGGCGCTGCCGATTTCCGTGGTTCCACCTCTCAGGTTGTGTACGAGACAATTGCCGACGCTGCGGATGCTATATCCAGCATCTCCAACATCTCCCCTGCATTTGCCAAGGCGGGAGCAAGCAGCTTTCCCATTACTGTTTCGGGAACCGCCTTCGTATCCGGATCCACCATTTATTGGGGGAACACAGCACTCCCGACCACCTTCGTGAGCGGGACGGAACTCACTGGTTCTGTGCAGGCTACAGGTGTCTCCACAGCTGGCATCGTGGCAATCACAGTCCAGTCGCCAACTCCAGGAGACGGCACGTCAGGCGCGTTCCAGTTCGAAATCGACTCTGCGAGTACGTATGATGGCGCCCCAACCTTCACGACTTCTTCCGCAACAGTGACCGCCGGCAACACGGCTACCTATTTGGTAGTCCTGCCATTCGCCAGCTTGGGCGTCACGGCTACATGTTTGAATCTTCCAGTGGGTGCTTCTTGCTCATACGCGGCTGCAGCCAACACACTTACGATCACAACGCGTCCAACCAGTCCGGTGGGCATTTACAACGTCACTGTGGTATTTACCGAAACGGTCGCCGGGACATCAGCCTTTTTCACGCTCCTCCCATTTCTTCTTGTGGCCCGGTGCTGGCAGAGGAAGAAGGCCATCCGGAATAAGGTGTGGTCGGCTGTCCTCGTTGTCGTCTTCATCGAAACAGCGATTCTTGCAACAACAGGATGCGGCGCCGGTTCCCCGGTTCGGACTTTCACAATACAGCCCCAACAAGAGGAGACAATCTCGAATATTGTGAGCCTGATTATCCGGTAAGTGAAGTTCATGTGGCGAGCCAAAACAGCGATCTGCCCTCGAATCTTCTAGATGCAGCCGCCCGAATTGGAGCGATTCCCGCATGTCAAACTCTCCACTTAGTTCGTTTTGTTAGGCATCTTGATCTGTGTAGGCTCCCGCTTCATCCGCTCCCGTCGCGAACTGATACTGGAGAGCCTGGCACTGTGACGGATTCAAAGCACATTGGACATAGCACTCGCGTTATCGAATTCGCGGTGGACGAAGGTGTATCAGCAACGATCTGTTCGGAGAAGTGTTGGACTGCCCGGCAATTTGTATCAAGGTGAGTGTTAGTGTAGCGCGGTTTTGAGGGGCCCCGGTTTTTTGAACCAACTTGAATGTTAGTCTTCGACTGTTTTAGGTTGCAGTCAATTCGTGGCTAGCCGCGAATTGACTGGCGAATTCGTTCGGCGTCCTCTCATTGAGAGCCCTGTGAGGACGACTCCCATTGTATTCTTGTCGCCAGGTTTCGATTAGCTGTTTTGCCTCGGTCAGGGTTTCGAACCAGTGAACGTTGAGGCATTCATCGCGAAAAGTTCCATTGAACGATTCGATGAATGCGTTATCTGTCGGTTTGCCAGGACGTGAGAAATCGATCTTTGCGCTGTTTTGGTAGGCCCACAGATCCATCGCCTGACCTGCGAATTCACTTCCGTTGTCACAGAACAGCAGCTTCGGCACTCTGCCTTCCTGTTTCATCTTATTCAGCGTTCGTACCACATCCTCTCCTCGCAGGCTCTGGCCTACTTCAATAACGGCCAGATATAACCTCGAACTCTGAGACGACGACTTGATCTGACCTCTGCTTTTTGATGCTCGCAAGGGTTCGATCAGGGTGCTGAAGCCTCAAATTGGGTGTTTTTGTGCGCTTTCTGAGCCATCAGTTCGCTTTAGAATCAATGGGTTATAGATCGCGATCGTTCTGTCACGGCAGAGGTCGCGGGTTCGAGCCCCGTCGTCCCCGCCAGATTCAAAAGGACTTAAGTCCAATCTGGCATGTGACACCAACCTACTATTAGGGCCTATTACGAAGATTCACCTTCTTGAGACCGATGGGAAATCTGAGTTTGAGGAATAGAAAAGCTCCCGATGACGGGAGCTTTATCCGTTAGGCGGGTCGTTTCGCCTGACGAACGCGGAAAGACTTCATTTCTTCTGGCCACCCAGCCGTTCAATTACCAACACATTTGAGCATGCTCGCGCTCTGCGCCGCTTCAGAGTGATGAAGAACGCTGGACGCTTGCGCTGCGCTGGAGTACCCTTGCATTTCGCCGGCGGCCGGCATCTAATTCTCAAATTGTGACGACTACTGCACAGGACGCGCCGCTTGCGCTGACCGGATTCAGTGCAGTTGTCGGGCAGATCGTCCTGATGCGCGAGTTGATTGTTGTCTTCAACGGCAATGAAATTTCTCTTGGAATCATGCTGGCCACATGGCTTTTGTGGACCGCTGCCGGAAGCAGCTTGTGCAGCGCCCTTGGAGTGGGCTCAGGCAAGCCGCGGCAAGCGACGGCAACGCTCGAGTGTTTATTGGCCGTAAGCTTGCCGGCAACGATCTGGGCGATACGCACGGCGAAATCTGTTTTTGCCACGGTTCCTGGCGAGTTGCTGGGACCTGTGCCCATGCTGCTCACTACGCTGGTATGTCTCGGCGTGTTCTGTACAGTTTCCGGAGCGCTGTTTGTGACTTCGGCCCGGATAGTCGAACGCGAGCGCCGCATGACCGCGCGTGCGGCAGCCGGTACGGCCTACTTGCTTGAGGCCGCAGGTTCAGTGTTGGGTGGCATTCTCGCCAGTATTGTGCTCCTGCGTTTTCTTGATTCATTCCAGATTGCAATCCTCATCGGTTTGCTTAATCTCTGCATGGCTCACGTGCTCGTGTTGAACATGAGAGGCAGAGGCGTTGCTATGTTGGCGAGCGTGGCAGTGGTGGCTGCAATTCCACTTCTTGCGGTGGTTGCGCCACGCCTCGACAAGTCTGCGCAAACGCTTTTGTGGAGGGGCTTCAACCTGGTTGGAGCACGCGACACAATCTACGGAAACCTTGCGGTAACTGAAACCGGCACGATTCGCAGCATTTATTCAAACGGTGTCATCCTGGCCAATGTGCCGGACCCGAGCGCGGCCGAAGAAGCCGTGGATTACGCCCTGCTGGAGCATCCGGCGCCGCAGCGGGTCTTACTCATCGGCGGTGGAATCAACGGCTCCATCGCAGAGGCGCTCAAGCATTCGTCCGTCACCAGCCTCGATTATGTTGAGTTGGACCCGGCGCTCATCGAGATGGCGCACCAATACTTTCCCAGCCAGGCCGGCGTTCTTTCTGACGCTCGCGTGCATGTCCACTACGCGGACGGCCGCCGGTATCTGAAGAACGCGCACGCCAGGTTCGATGTAATCATCGTGGATGTGCCTGACCCGCAGACGGCGCAGCTGAACCGCTTTTACACGGTGGAGTTTTTTCGCTCTGCGCGTGAACACCTTGCGACACGTGGGCTGCTGGCGCTCGAGCTGCGCTCGTCTGAGGAGACGCTCAGTCCCGATCTAAAGGATTTTCTGCGTTGCATCCGGCACACGCTGGAAACGGTGTTTCCGCATGTTGCCGCGATACCCGGCGAGACCATTCATTTCTTTGCCTCGATGGAACCAGGTGCTCTTACCACCGATCCGCGCTTGCTGACGTCGCGATTGCAGGAGCGCCGGCTCAACACGCAATACGTGAGCCAGTACTTTATTCCTTACCGCATGATGCCCGACCGAATGCAGCAAGTCGACGAGCTATTGCGGCCCCTGCCAACCACGCCGGTGAATCATGACTTTGCGCCGGTTGCGTACTCCTTCGACGTTGTCCTGTGGAGTGCGCAGTTCGGCCATGCATACTCCGAGTGGTTTCGCGCAGTGTCGCAGTTTGCTTACCGCAGCGTTTTTTCTGTGTTGGTGCTCGCGCTTCTGATTGCGGCGGCAGTTGTTGAGTTTGTTCCCCGCTCGGAAAACCGGGCGCGCACGGCAGCGGCATGCTGCACGGCCGCCACGGGCTTTACTCTGATGACTTTGCAGATTCTCCTGCTGCTTGGATTCGAGTCGGTCTACGGTTACGTTTACCACCAGCTCTCGATTCTCATCGGGCTTTCAATGGGCGGCATTGCGCTGGGAAGCTGGCTATGCCTACGGCGTAGTTCCTTCGGGCGTAGTTCGTCCTGCCGAGCAATCACTGCAACTCAACTGCTCCTTGCTGTGTCTGGGCCTGCGCTTTTGCTCGCGATCGGTGCACTCGGAGATCTCTCGGGGACCACCGCAACCTGGGCTGCGGCTCAGTTGGCCTTCCCGGCTCTTGCCGCGCTTTCAGGAATGTTAGGCGGCTACCAGTTTGTGGTTGCGGCTCAGATATTCCTTCCTGAGGTCGACACGCGGCGAGCGCTGGGCGAACTGTACGCCGTCGATCTGCTGGGCGGATGTGCCGGCGCACTGCTACTCAGCACCTGGTTGATTCCGGTATTTGGATTCTGGAAAACTGTGGGTCTAGTTGCAGCTATGAACACAGGCGCCGCGCTGCTCGCCTGGCGGTCATGCCCTCAAAAGGAAATGCATCCAGCCTGATTGCTTACGGCTTGTGTTCGCCGAAGACCACAGCCGTAAACTTGAAGATGTCAGTGTTCTCGTCTTTCCAGCAATCGTGTCTCATGCCGGCCTTGGCGCAGGTCTGCTCAAGAAATGTTTGCAGATCCCAGTTCTGTTCTACCGGAACTTGAGGAAGCAATAAACCTGCGTCGTCGCCGTTTTTCATAAACAGGCCGTCGCGGCCAACCTTGATCTGTTCAATATCGGTGACACGGCGCAGAGGTGAGAGGACCGAGATCTCGTATTCGAGCTGCGACAACTCCGCGGTCGAGACGGGGCGGAAGCGCGGATCGCGCGTCGCGGCGTAGGCAGCGGTATCGCGCACGGTGAGGTAAAGCGGCTTGATGGGCGAAGTGTAGCCGATGCAGCCGCGCAGCATTCCGCCTTCATTGATGGTCACAAATGCGCCGTACTCCTGATTGAGCATCTCGCTCTTGCTCGCAGGCGGGTCATAAGGCTTGTTCGTCTGAACCGCATACTCCGCGGACTTGCGTGCCAGGGCGAGCAGCTCGCTTTTCTCCTGGTCAGTGAGGGAGAATGGCGGCTCAACCACTTCATGTTGACCTTTAACAAATAAATCGGCGCTATAGCCGACCACGCGCGAATGGTCCCCCGACGTATCACCGGAGTTCATATAGCGAAGCACCTCGGCCTCATTGGCTCCCATGCGTTCGGCATAGATCATGGCGGCCACGATTGGCGCGCCGCCGCAGGCCTCCCAAGTGCGCGTCTGGAAGTTACGCGACATGCTGTAGTAGTCCCAGGTCTCGAGTGCGTGGAGGGTCTTGTGATCGATGGCCTCGGCATCCAGGTAGGGGTGATAGTGTGAGAGATCGGAACTGGCCAGAATCAGCGTATCGCCGAGCGCATGGCCGTTCTTTTTCTCGTCTTGAATCATCTTTGCCAGCGCCACACCCAGGGCACGGCTGCTCTCGTAACTCTGGTCGCCCATCACGATGGGCACAAGCTCAAAGCTGCCAAGCACCTTCTGCAGCCAGGGCAGTTCCACTTCGATGGCGTGCTCGCCGCCCGCTGATGTGGGCGTGTGACCCTGCTCGGAAAGGCGGATGGTGGAGCTCATCTTCGTCAACTGGCGCGCGAACTCCTTGTCGACGGGGATGGTTCCGAGCGGCGTCTCATACGCGTCGCCATCGTAGACCGACGTGAAGTCGAAGCCCACGTAGTGTGAGGGAGCGATGACGACAACCCGCGTATATTTGTGCCCTTTCAGTGCCGCATAGGTCCAGGCGGCCACCGGGCCGGAGAAGGGATATCCTGCGTGCGGCGCAACCGCGGCAAGGATGGCACCGTCAACGGGCGGCGGCGCTGCATGGGCGAGCATGTCGTCGATCATGGCCGACAGCTCTTTGGGGTCGGCGGGATAAAAGGAGCCGGCGACTGCGGCCGGTCGTACTTTCTGCTGCCCGGCCCCATCGACGTGCCTGATAGGTGCAGAGACGAGAAACGCAACGAGTGGAGCCATCAGCCAAGCCATGTTCGAACTCCTTTTGATGTTCATGTGACCGACCTCCCAAGACCCTTTTCTGATGAATTCAAACGTGCCAGATACCGGGGATTTGATGCCGGCAGAACGGGCAGGTGCCATCCTTGCGGATGAGCAAACTGCTGGCCGTAAAGCCCAAGCGCTCCACCAACATTTTGCGGCACTGCGGGCAATACGTGTTTTGCGCCGGATGCCCCGGCACATTGCCAATGTAGACGTAGTGAAGGCCTTCGGCGTCGGCAATGGCCTTGGCGCGTTCCAGCGTGGGCACCGGCGTAATGGGAAGATTCTTCAACAGGTATTCGGGGTGAAACTGTGTGAAGTGCAGCGGCACATCCGCGCCCAGGTTGGCCTTGACCCATTGCGCCAGGCCGCGGAACTCCGTATCGCTGTCGTTGAGTGTGGGCACCACCAGATAGACGATCTCGGTCCACTTGCCCATCTTGCGCAGCGTGACAAGCGTATCGAGCACCGGCTTCAACTGGCCGGTGACAACCTTTTCGTAATAGGACTCAGTGAAGGACTTGAGATCGATCTTCACAGCGTCCATCTTGCCGTAGGCCTGCTTGAGCGCGTCCTGCTGGATGTAGCCGTTGGAGACAACGATGCTGCGAACGCCGGCTTCGTGCCCGGCATCGGCTGTATCCATAAGAAACTCGCTGAAGACGACCGGCTCGCTGTACGTGTAGGCGATAGTGGGGCAGTTGTTTTGCCGGGCTAGCGCTGCGATGCGCTGCGGCGGCGCGTAATCGGCGGGAATTTGCTCGGGGCGCGACTGCGAGATATCCCAGTTCTGGCAGAACTTGCAGTTCACGTTGCACCCTGCTGTAGCGATCGAGAAGGCGACGGTTCCCGGCAGATAGTGGAACAGCGGCTTCTTCTCGATTGGATCAATGTGCGCAGCGCAAACGCGCGAATGGACCAGCGTGTAATAAACGCCACCGCGATTCTCGCGCACACCGCAGTAGCCGCGCTCCTTGTCGCCCACATTGCATTCGCGCGGGCAGAGCTTGCACTTGATCTTCTTGTTCTGAAGCTTGTCGTAGAACTTCGCTTCGACCACAAATTGAGCGTCGCTCTGCGCCTGCGGACCAGATTGCGAGGAAAGTGCGGATGGACTGGCGACGGCCGGCGTTCCCAATTCGCCGCGTGCCACCCCTGAGGCGAGCGCGCACATCACAAACGAGCGACGATCAAGCGGGGCGCCCTCCGGTCGATTTGCCCGCGCCAACCCACCTTGCCTTTGAACGAGTTCGCACAACATGATGCACCTCCCGCTTTCATGCAGGGTTACACCGCAGCATTAATCTCGACGACTTCAATGCGGCTCGGATCGCAATTGCCCAGCCGATGCTCGCGGTCGGCCGCGGTCATGATGTAGCGCGGCGATCTTTGCTCAGCTTCGAGTGTCTTTAAATCCATCTCAGCGCGCTTGCGCTCAATCATCCGCCAGCCGGTTGCGTCCAGCGCCACTGGATCCTGGGAGACAAGCAGGCTGTTGCACTGCCAACTGTGCTCTGGCTTGAATGCCGGGCCGCCTTCATACATGGCCGTTGTTGCGTCGCAGATCGTCAATCGCATCCTGGAGCGGATCTCTGGCAGCATGTTCAGGTCCGCAACGTAAGGATCGCAACCGTTGGGGTGATACTTGTTGGGGTTGTGAATCACGCCGTACATATTTTTGAGCGCGATTGTCACGCCGGCGCCGTCGTGGTCTTTGAGCACCGGGACATTGATAAAGAGGTCGCTATATCGAGTGAGAATTCTCGACAGCCGGCTTCCCACACTCCCATAGGCGGTCAGGTCGTCTTCATAACCCACGCGATCAGTGCCGTAGCATTGCACACGGCTTCCGCCGAGGGACAGCCTGAAGCCCGCGCGCTCCATCTCCTGGCTGTCGCGATCCCAGACGACGATATCCCCAGCTTTGATTCCAACTTGCTGCAGCCCCTCGCAGATGGCTTCAATAAGTTCCAGGTTCGAGGCGATGCCACGGCCTCCGAGCGTGTTCACTTTGAGTCCAATGCGGTCGCCTGGACGTACCAAGCGGCGCCACGCCGCAAGAGGCGTGTCAATCGAACGATCGTGACTAAAAAGTGCGAGCATGGCGCGATCGAGCAAGACTTGAATGCGGCCGGCATCGACCGTCGAGCCGGTGCCGCGCAGGAGTGGATCGTGCGCAACCACGACTCTTGACCTGGAGATCAGCGACGCCTGTTGGGCTCGAGGCTCCCGGCTTGCTGCCAAAGCCACAGCTCCCGCCAGGGATCGTCGGAGAAAATCGCGGCGAGTGGCGCTGTGGAGGTCAGTCATGGGTGACTCCGGTGACAGAGCGGCATGAGTTTAGGCCTCGCCGCCAATCGCACAGCATAGCGGGTTCAGTGTGAACTTTCAGTGACGAACGGCACGTTCAATAAGGGGCTGCTCATCCTCACCGAAAAACACCCAAATGCTTGGCATCCAACTACTTTCCAACTTTCGCTCCGCAAAATCACTCTCCTTCTCTTCGGCCATTGCCAGGAACCTGAAGCCATTTGGATCCAGCTATTTTGGGCGCAAATTGTGCGAAATGGAACACTCTGCGCAGGATCTCCATTCTGAGCTGAGCCATTTAGTACAGATACTCACGGGAAATCCACGTACATACGAGTTCATGCGTTCTGCGAGAACGCTGGATTCTGTGTGCGCGCCACCTCCGTCTTGCTTCGATGTAGGAGCTTCTCGATCGGAACCAGAAGGCACGACGCGAGTTTCAACGAGGGAACCCACCCGCCGCTACGTGACCGATTGTGTGGCTCGCGAGAAAGTGCACAACGCTTCAAGTTAGCAGCGGGCCCATGCGCAGCAAAGTAACCGTTTGTCAGGAGGCCAACATGCAATCGATCGATTCAAAGATTTTCGTGATTCAAAACCGAAGCGAAGAAAAACATTTGCCTATCAGAATTGCCTGCTGGACAGCAGTACTGTCACTGCTAATCGCCTTCGCAGTGCCGGCGCAGGCGCAATTCGGCGCCAGCCTCTCAGGCACAGTCCTCGATCCGACTGGCGCCAGCATTCCGCAGGCGACAGTTACGCTGATCAATCCGGCAACTCAAGAAAAACAAATCTCCATCTCAAATGAGACAGGCGCGTATCACTTCAACGAATTGGCGCCGGGACAATACACACTCGAGGTTGCAGCCCCGGGATTCGGAACGAGTAACGTTACGGATCTGGCTCTGGCAGCCGAAACCCCGCGAAGTGTGAATGTAAAACTTCAGCCAGGCGCGGCTACTGAGTCGGTTCAGGTGAACGGCGATCTTGTCCCGTTGCTGCAAACGGCAGACGCGAGCATCGGCACAACCATCAACAGTGAGGAGATTCAGCGGTTGCCTACATTTGGCGCCGACCCATATGAACTGGTGCGTACTGCGCCTGGCATCACCGGCGATGGCGCGCGTAGCGGAAACGGGCAGGCGGTTTTTCTTCCGAATGGTGCTGGCCCGGGCGGTTCCAACTCCGGAATTTTTCAAACAGAGAACCAGGTCCAGATCGCAGCAGCCGGTCAGCGCCAGGCCGACAACAATTTCATGGTTGACGGTGTGAGTGTCAACTCGCTCACGCATGGCGG